>ENA-UOOR01000029-UOOR01000029.1-fermentation-metagenome-genome-assembly--contig:-NODE-29-length-198963-cov-48.625807_pt1 | contig 198963 bp, 199 predicted proteins | sample MGYA00245780_ERZ724029 | MGnify/ENA primary metagenome ERZ724029 (study PRJEB28704, sample SAMN03018315) | fermentation metagenome | biome: anthropogenic terrestrial biome; feature: soil...
CAGTTTGGTCATTTTGGGTGAAATAGTGAACCGATTCATGATTAGAATCAGCAAACGTTGTGAGGAACCAAGGTTAGGAGAATAGTGATAATTAAAACGTTACTAATAAAGAAAGTGGATTTCCTCGGCAGAAAATACATTTAACTTCCCTCCAAAATATGAATAGCATATAATTTCGCCACAAGGATGCTTTTTCCTGTATTGGAGAAAAATAATTTTTTGATTCCAGATGGACTTTGATTCTGATCACATCCAAATGTTCTATTGCCATGTGGCACATGATGGGTATTTGGCGAACTTACCGCATAAAAAAAGGCTTACTCATATTTGATATGCTCCCCCTTTGATTGACAAACGGAAACTTAATCGTCTGAGCCGGAAGGGTGAGTATTTCATTATGAGAAAGCCCTATTATTTTACAGTCTGCGTCGTCTTTTGGCCCGGGGAGGACTGAGGAGTTCTGCCATAATAACTCCCTGGACCAGATTGTCGGCGGTGAGCCAATCAGGTTCTGGCGTTTCAGCCGCAACCGGAGCCGCAGTTACTGTCTGGGGCCGGACTGCAGGCTGAGGCCGGGCCTGGGTCCGAACCACTGAAGGCGCGGAAAAAGGCTGGGAAGAATCAGTGGAAGCATCCAATCTTAGATCTTCCTGGTCAAAGCTGACTTGGGACAATGTCGTTCTTGGGGACTGCCGCCCGGGGGGAGTCTTTTGCTGAGGCTGGGAAAGGGCTTTGATAACGCCCCAGACAATTGCACCCGCAATAAGCAAGATTAATTGTGGCATGGTTGATTATTTCTTATCTTTTTCTGGTGTTTTGCCGGTTACCTTGCCAATGGACTCCCGCATTTGGGTATCGGCAATGACATTTTGCAGGTTATAAAAGTCCATGGCGCCTATATTGCCTTCCCGCAAGGCAGCAGCCAATGCCTTGGGAACTTCTGCTTCGGCCTCTACGACCTTGGCCCGCATTTCCTGAACCATGGCCTTCATTTCCTGCTCCTTGGCCACCGCCATGGCCCGCCGCTCCTCAGCTTTGGCCTGGGCAATGCGCTTGTCTGCTTCTGCCTGGTCTGTCTGGAGCTGAGCGCCAATATTCTTGCCCACATCCACATCGGCAATGTCAATAGAGAGAATCTGGAATGCAGTCCCAGCATCCAGAGACCTGTTGAGCACTGTTTTAGAAATGGCATCGGGATTCTCGAGGACGTCCTTATGGCTGGCAGCAGAGCCAATGGTGGTAACTATGCCCTCCCCTACCCTGGCGATAATGGTTTCCTCACCGGCGCCCCCAACCAGGCGGTCGATATTGGCCCGCACAGTAACCTTGGCCTTGGCCTTGACTTCGATTCCGTCCTTGGCCACAGCTGCGATTATAGGGGTTTCGATGACTTTGGGATTGACGCTCATCTGAACAGCGGTGAGTACATCCCGTCCAGCCAGATCAATGGCTGCGCCCCTGGAGAAGGGAAGGTCGATATCTGCCCTTTGGGCAGCGATTAGGGCATTGACAACTCTGTCTACATTTCCCCCAGCCAGATAATGGCTTTCCAGCTGATTGGTGTTTACGTCCAAACCAGCCTTGGTAGCTTTGATCAGGGGATTGACGATTCTGGCAGGGATGACCCGCCGGATGCGCATTCCCACAAGGTTCATAAGTCCCACTTTCACTCCTGCAGCCAAAGCGGAAATCCACAGGCCAATGGGGACAAAGCTAAAGAACAAACTCAGGGCAAGTATTGCCAGTGTAACAATAATAAAAATCAGCAATGCCGGATTCATCAACAATCAACTCCTATTTATTTTTCGGTAACAACAACAGCCCCGCTGCTAAAACCAATAACGACAACTTCAGTGCCAACAGCAAGATAATTGCCTTGGGTCAAAGCATCAAACTTAGCGCCATTAGCCAACTGCACTGTTCCGCTGGGACGCAAGGGGGTCATAGCCACACCTTCTGCCCCCAAGTAGATATTAAGATCCTTGGGCCCCACATATCCCCGCTCTTTGGTCTCAGCGTCGCTGAGGATGAGCTTATTCCACAAGGGACTTTTGCGCAGGAAGCGAAAGGCTATTACCACGATGATTACCGACAAAAACAGGGCCAGGCCCAGGGTCAGCAGCCCCTCCGTCAAAGTGGCGGCAGACAAGACAATGCTAACAGCCACACAAGCAAGGCCGCCAATCCCCAAGATGCCAAACCCGGCAGTAAATACTTCGGCTCCTAGGAGCACAATCCCCAGGATAAATAAGATAATGTACTCTGAGCGGGCAAAGCCCACAAACAAATTGCCGCCAAAGTACAGAGCGAAGGCAATCAGGGAAATAATACCTGCCACACCAAAGCCGGCAGTAAAGAGCTCAATGGCCAGGGCCGCCAGGCCGATAGCCAGCAAGACTGCGGCCACATAGGGATTGCTTAAGAACCTGGCCAGACCAATAGACCAAGATTCTTTATAAATAATAAAATCAGCAGCGTTGATTCCCGCCAGTTCGGGTATTTCTTCATAGCCGGTGACAATTCCTTCGGCATAGCCCACTTCTGCTGCCATTTTCGCCGTCAGGGTTAAGAGCTTGCCTTCCTCCACCACTTCCGGAATGGCGATCTCTTTGCGCACCATCGCCGAGGCAATCTGGGGGTCTCTGCCCTGGCGTTCAGCCATCGAACGCAACTGCCCCTCAATGACAGAAAGATGTTTCTCATCAGTAACCGGCTGACCGCCTGCTACTGGCTCAACTGCTCCTAGGGTGGCCCCGGGATGCATGTAAATCCGGTCACAAGCCAGGGATACATACGCACCGCCGGATATTGCCTTTTTAACATAGGCATAGACAGGAATTGAAGAATCATAAATAATAGTCTTGATGCGGTCAGATGCGTCGACAAGCCCACCAAAGGTGTCTATGTTGAGAATGATCAGCCTTGCTTGCGCCTTGGACGCATCAGCGAAGGCCAGCTTCATCGAAGCCGGGAGAGCGCTGTCAATATCTCCGGTCAGGGGAACAACAAATACTGGACCCTGCCTTTCTGCCTGAGCCGGGGGGGAAAGTGCCAACCCGATTAGAATTATAGCTGCAACAGCGGCTACTTTTCTGATTTTCCCTGTCAATAATTCCACCTCCTAATTTGTTTTTATTCTACACTTATTATCTATTATCCTGCTGAAAAATAATAACCGGCCATAGGCCGGTTATAAAAATATCGATTTTGGGGCTGCTAATGTCCAGGGACCAACGGAAGTAATGCTAGAATCTTCTCTTCTTGCGCCTAGCGGCCTCAGATTTTTTCTTGCGCTTGACACTGGGTTTTTCATAATGTTCACGTTTGCGCACCTCAGAAAGAACACCGGACCTTTGACATTGACGCTTAAACCGGCGCAGGGCATTATCAAGAGATTCATTTTTGCCAACTTTTACTTCGGACATTTCTATCTACCCTCCCCTCACAACAAACAACACTATATGCACAAATTTTATTATAACCTTCAAATGATATTCCTGTCAATAAATTAACCTGGGGGCCATAGGAGTTCTCTTCCTGCCAAAAGGTGAAAGTGCAAATGTTCAACAGTCTGTCCCCCGTCTCGGCCAATATTTGCCACCACTCTATAGCCCCTGTCACCGCCGAATTTAAGGCCCAAGGCTGCGCATTTAGTCAACAGAGCCGTCAAAAGGGCCGGCGCTTTTTCGGCAGCTTCCCCGAGATTGGCGTGGTGTTCAACAGGCAGAACCAGGAGATGCACTGGTGCCTGGGGCTTGATATCCTTAAGCACTAGGATCTGCTCATCCTTATACAGAATATCTGCTTCAATCTCCCCAGCGGCGATCTTGCAAAAAAGACAGTCATTCACAATCAAGTCACCTCCTTCTATTATAACTTCCACATATATTCCCCAAATCCTTCTAAAATAGCGCTCCTGCCGGAGCGCTATTTTTTGCTGCTGGCTTCAACCAGCAAAAATTGCGGATTTGCTTTTGCAGTCAAATGGTTTTTATCAAATAGAACCAGCTGACAATTATTCTTATCGGGGACAATTGTAAGTTCTACAACTCCCTGTGCTTCTCGAGTGGAGATCAGCTGACAATTGACCAGAAATACTGCAACTTCTGTTTTGGGGTCAAAGTCATAATCGCTTAGTTCCAGCCCCAGGGCGTTGTGCATGGCAACCCAGGCATCCAAATCAGTCACTACAGATGATCGCACATCTCCTGACTGTGCAGTTTGAACCAGGGTCTTGTAGGGGACAGAATTGGGCAGGGTTGTAACCGGCTGAGCCGGAGAAGACAGTCCGTCGTAGAGAGATACTGCCACCAGCATCAGAAACAGCACAGCAACAGGCAAGAGGCGACGGGCTTCAACCACCACCAGCTTGGTCATATATATACCTCCTGATTCTGAGAATGTCTATATATATGACCATTGTTACAGAGTTTAGACCAAGGGCCGGGCCAGCAAATCCAGTCCCCAATGCCCGGTAATCTCTACCCTGATCAAGCTACCTGGCCCTGAATCAGCGGAACTGTGAATCCTCATATATCTTTTCCCGTATCCTACCCATTCTCCTGGACGGGTGCTTGCCTCCTCAATGAGCATTTCCTCGTTACAGCCAATGAGCTCACGGGCAAATTCCTTGGCGAGCACGTGGCCCAGCTTGATTAACTGCTGGCTGCGCCTGCCGGCAATCTCCGGCGCCACCTGATCTTTATATGATGCAGCCGGGGTCCCTGCCCGCGGAGAATAACGAAAGACATGGAGCCGGCAGAATCCCACCTTTCTGACTAGTTCCAGGGTTTCCTGAAACTCGGCGTCGGTTTCACCGGGAAAGCCGACAATAATATCCGTAGAGAAGGAAGGGCGGTCAAACCTTTGTTTCAGGCTGTCTGCCAAAGCCAAGAATTCAGCTGCTGAATATTTGCGGCCCATCCGCTTGAGAACGCCGTCGCTGCCGCTTTGCAGGGGGATGTGAAAATCCTTGCACACATTGGCATTAGCTGCCACTGCCTCGATTAATTCAGCATCAAAGTCCGTAGGCTCCACTGAACTGATGCGAATTCGCACGGGAGAGACAGCTTGGGCCAGTGAGTTGACAACCCTGGACAGGTTCTCGCCACCCTCTTTTTCTTTGCCATAAGAAGTGAGATTGATTCCCGTGAGCACGATTTCTCGAAATCCCGCAGCCGCCAGTTCCCTTCCCTTCGCTAGGACATCAGCCAGGGGCATGCTGCGCAAAGGGCCTCGGGCTTTGGGGATAATGCAGTAGGTGCAATACCTTTGACACCCATCCTGAATCTTGAGAGTGGCCCGGTTCCTTTCGCTGAGCCGAGAAACAGGCAGCTGGGGAAACTCAGTCAAAGCATCAACGACAATACGCCGTCCCTTGTTGGCCACGTTATCTTGGACTAAATCTACCAAGTCCGGTTTATGGCTGTTGCCAACAATTAAATCTACTTCTTTGAGCCTTGCCAGTTCCTCTGGGGCCGCTTGGGGATAACAGCCTGCAGCCACTACAAGGGCCTCTCGGTTTCTGCGCTTGGCCTGCCGCAGCATCTGCCTGGACTTGCGGCTGGCCAAATGCGTGACCGTACATGTATTGACAATATAAACATCTGCGAGCTCATCAAAATCTACAATCTCGAAACCTGCTGCCTCAAAAAGCGATTGCATGCCCGCGGTTTCATCCTGATTGACCTTGCAGCCTAAGGTTGTAAACGCTGCTTTTATCCTTTTCACCCCATCTCGTCCCTGGAAAACATAACGCAGGTGAACATAGCAATTGCCGCCGTTTCCGCCCGTAAAATCCTGGGCCCCAGGGTCACTGCAGTCCAGCCAGCCTCGGCAAGAATAACAGCCTCTTCAGGGGCCAGCCCCCCTTCCGGTCCCGTAAGCAGTGACAAACTCTGGCCGGGATTGGCCTGCAGCCAGCCTTTCAGGCTTTGCTTCTCTTCTTGTTCCCAGGCAAAGAGCCCTGGGCCGGAGGCCGCCGCTTGTTCAAGGGGCAATAAACCGCTGACTGCTGGGACCAGCTGGCGCCTGCATTGCTGAGTCGCCTCCTGGGCAATCCGCTGCAGGCGGGCAATTTTCTTGTCTAAATTCCCTTCCTTGACCACCGCCCGCCGGGCTGAATAGAAGGTTATGTTTGCCACACCCAGTTCCACGGACTTTTGTACAACAAAATCCAGCTTATCCCCTTTTAGCAGAGGCAGAAAAAGCCTGACTGCCAGTTCCGGTTCTCGCCCTGCTTCCGCCGCCTGTTCGATGACAATTCCCCTGCCCTCCGAGGGTTCTAACTGCACAACAAAGGCCTTGCCATCCTGGTCCAAGCCAATAAACTGTTCCCCCGCCCGCATGCGCAAGACATTTATCAGATAATGTCTTTGGTCTGCACTTAATTGAATGGCGAGTCCCGGTTGCACGGGACCGGCCAGAACAACCCGGCGCAATTACTTGGCCCCCAGGACCAGGCATACCCAGCCTTCCTGGATATGGGTTCGGAGAATCAGGTCGCCGAACTGCTCCTCAAACTCAGCCAGTCTTTCCCGGGGAAATCCGCTGAGGATTAAAGTGCAGTTTTTCCCCTGCAGAAAAATCTCGGCCAAACGGGCACAGGCATTATAGCCGATATTAGCAACCACTAAGTCATGGTAGCTGTTAGCAAACTCAGCAAAAGCATCCCCTTGAAGCTGATTAATTGTACACTGATTAATGCGGGCGTTTTCCGCCGCGATTTTTACCGCCAGCTCGTCATTGTCCACGGCATCAACCCGATCAGCCCCGGATTTAGCGGCGACGATGGACAAAATCCCCGATCCTGAGCCCAGGTCAAGCACCGTCTTGCCTGGAGCCAGAGCGGCAATTTCTCTGATGCACATCTTGGTTGTGGGATGAGTGCCGGTGCCAAAGGCCATCCCCGGATCCAGCTGCACAAAGATTCTGCCCGGGGCGGCTGCCGGTTCCAGCCAGGAAGGCGAGATATAAATGTTCCCTATTTCCACTGGCTGGTAGTATTTTTTCCATTCCTCTGCCCAGTCCTGTTCAGCAATAACTGTAGTCCGAACATTGGCTTCGGCTTTTAAATCCAAGGTTTCAAGGTTCAACCAAAACTTTTCCAAACTTGCCAGCATAGTCTGTGTAGCCTGACCCACAGGAAAGTAGGCAGTGACAGTGCTGGTGCCATTATCGTTATTTTCGATAACTACACCCCCTGCCCCTGATTCATGGACGAAATTTGCCACCGCTTCCACGGCCTCAGTGTTGATGGTAATGAGAATCTCGGTCCAGTCCATTTTTTACCTCCTGCCAAATACCTTTTTTAAGCGATTGGCCAGGCTGTTGTCGACATTCTCAACAGTTTCGCCTGAAGCTTTGGCATATTTGCGCAAAGCTTCCCTTTGCTCAGGGTTTAAGCGCTTGGGTACTTCAATTTCCACAGTGACCACCTGATCTCCCCGCCCCCCTCTGTTAAGGTTGGGCACTCCCTTGCCGTGAAAGCGGAAAACGCTGCCGGAACCGGTTCCGGCCGGCACCTTAAGTCGCCTGCTGCCATCCAAGGTTGGGACTTCCAGCTCAACGCCCATGGCGGACTGAGCTAGGCCGATAGGGACTGTAAGATAAATGTGCTGCCCCTTGCGCTCAAAGTATTCATGTTGTCCAACATTAATAACTATATAGAGATCGCCGGCCGGAGAGCCATTGCTGCCTGCATGGCCCGCCCCAGATACCCGCAAGCGGGTGCCGTTATCTACCCCGGCGGGAATGTTGATCTTTTTCCTGATAGTGGCCTCGACCCTGCCCTGTCCCCGGCAATTGGGACAGGGCTGCAAAATAACAGTGCCAGCGCCGCTGCATTTAGGGCATACTCTGGGCTGGACTATTCTGCCCAGTATGGTATTTTGCACCGTCTGAATACGGCCGCTGCCGTTGCACTGAGAACATTTGCTGAGTTCTGTGCCGTTTTTGGCCCCCGTTCCCTGGCACTCTTCACAGGTTGCCAGCACTCTGGCAGCCACTTCCTTTTCAGTGCCAAATATAGCCTCTTCAAATGTCAGGGAAAGAGTAATGCTGACATCGGCTCCCCTGCGGGAGCGCTGCTGGGCTGCGCCGCTACGGCCAAAGCCGTCGCCAAACATTGTATCAAAAATATCTTCAAAATTAAAACCGAAATTCCCGCCCCCAAAACCACCTGCACCGGGCTGTTCATCACCAGTAAAGCCATAATTGTCATATTGCTGACGTTTGCTGGGTTCACTGAGAATGTCATAGGCTTTTTTTACATCCTTGAACTTCTCTTCAGCTGTGCTGTCATTGGGATTATGGTCAGGATGGTATTTTCTCGCCAAGTTGCGATAGGCTTTTTTTATTTCTTCCGGTGTGGCGTCTCTACCCACACCGAGAATTGAATAGGGATCAAATCCGGCCACAGGCCTTCACCTCCGTAAAAAAGTCAAAGCTTTGACCATAGCTTTGACTTTCAAGGCTAATTGTCAGTATTTTGGTCATCCACATCTGTAGCTTCGGTGTCTACCGTCGAATCACCGCCAGGCGCCTGTTGTGAATCGGCCTGCTGATAAGCCTGGGTCGAAAGTTCATGGAGGATCTTAGTGACAGCCTCAATTTCCGCCTTGATGCTGGCCGCATCCTCGCCTTTAGCTACCTCTTCCAAGCGGCTGAGCGCATCTTCAATCTCCTGTTTTTTAGCGCTGTTAACTTTGTCTCCCAAATCAGCCACAGCCTTGCGGGTGCTGTAAGCCAGGGAATCGGCGTTATTTTTGGCATCTATCAGTTCCTTGCGGGCGGAATCTGCAGAAGAATGTTCCTCCGCATCTTTCATCATCTTGTCAATTTCATCATCGCTGAGAGCGCCGGATGCCGTAATGGTTATCTTTTGTTCTTTCTTGGTGGCAAGATCTTTGGCGGAAACATTGACAATACCGTTGGCATCAATGTCAAAGCTGACCTCAATCTGAGGCACGCCCCTGGGTGCCGGCGGAATCCCGTCCAGATGGAATCTGCCTAAAGTCTTATTGCCGGCTGCCATTGATCTTTCACCCTGAAGGACATGAATCTCAACACTGGGCTGATTGTCGCTGGCGGTGGAAAAGATTTGGCTCTTGGAAGTGGGAATGGTGGTATTGCGATCAATGAGCTTGGTAAAGACCCCGCCCAGGGTTTCGATACCCAGAGACAGAGGGGTAACGTCCAGCAAGACCACATCTTTCACTTCACCAGACAGCACTGCTCCCTGGATGGCCGCGCCGAGAGCGACAACTTCATCGGGGTTGACACCTTTGTGAGGCTCTTCTCCAGTTTCCCGCTTAATTGCCTCCTGAACAGCAGGAATGCGGGTGGAGCCTCCTACCAGGATGACCTTGTCTATTTGTTTGGAGTTGAGCTTGGCATCTTTAATAGCCTGCCGGGTTGGCCCCATTGTAGCCTCTACCAGGTCAGCTGTGAGCTCGTCAAACTTGGCCCGAGTGAGATTGACATCCAAATGCTGCGGCCCGTTCTCGTCAGCGGTGATAAAGGGCAGGCTGACATTGGTTTGCAGAGTGGAAGAAAGCTCAACCTTGGCCTTTTCTGCTGCTTCCTTAAGGCGCTGCATGGCCGTTTTGTCCTTGGTCAGATCGATGCCCGTATCCTTTTTGAATTCTGCTGCTAGGTAATCTACCACCCGCAAGTCAAAATCATCGCCGCCCAGGCGGTTATTGCCATTGGTGGCCTTTACCTCAAAAACCCCGTCGCCTATTTCCAAGATAGAGACGTCAAAAGTTCCGCCCCCAAGGTCGAAGACGAGAATGGTCTGGTCCTCATCCTTTTCCAGGCCATAGGCCAAAGCGGCTGCAGTCGGCTCGTTGATTATGCGCAGAACATTAAGCCCGGAAATTTTGCCGGCATCCTTAGTAGCCTGACGCTGAGCGTCGCTGAAATACGCCGGCACTGTAATGACTGCATCGTGCACTGCTTCTCCCAGATAATCCTCGGCATCCTTCTTTAGTTTCTGCAAAATCATGGCAGAAGCTTCCTGAGGGGTGTATTTCTTGCCGTCGATAGTGACAGAAAAGTCGGTTCCCATATGCCTCTTAATTGAGAGGATTGTGCGCTCAGGGTTGATTACAGCCTGGCGCTTTGCTGTCTGACCCACCAAGCGCTCGCCGTTTTTAGAAAATCCAACTACAGAGGGAGTGAGACGACCTCCCTCAGCATTGACAATAATTTCGGGACTGCCGCCCTCCATGACGGCGACGACTGAGTTAGTTGTGCCCAAGTCTATTCCTATTACTTTTCCCATTTTATATTGCATCCTCCTTCTTTATGTTTACCTTAACCGCTGAGGGGCGGATTACTTTGCCTCCCAGCATGTAACCTTTGCGCAGCTCTTCTACGATTGCATTATCAGGGCAATCAGGGCACTGGGCATGGGCAACTGCCTCGTGCACAAGAGGGTCAAAGGTGCAGCCCAAAGCCTCTATCACTTTTACTCCTTCTGCTTCCAAGACTCCCAGCAGCTGGTCGTAGATCATTGTCATACCCTTGAGCACTGATTGGTCTGCCAAAGATTCAAGGGCAATGCAGAAATTGTCTAAAACAGGCAGTAGCTGGCAAATTAAATTCTCATTTGCCCTGGCAACCACCTCCCGGGTTTGACGCTGGGTGCGCTTGCGAAAATTGTCAAAGTCAGCAGCCAGTCTGGTGTAATTAGCCTGAAGGGTTTCAAGCTCCTGTTGCGATTTTTGCTCAGGTCCTTCTGCTGCTGGGTCTTGGGGCAGCTCTTGCCCCACTGGATTAAGAATCTCTTTTTCAGTCATCCTAGCTACCTCCACTACTGAAATATTCCCGCAACCACCGGATAAATCCAATGGTCTTGGCATAATGCATTCTGGAAGGACCAAGAATACCCAAGGTGACCTTGTGGTCGGTGAGGGTAAAAGTGGCCACCACCAAGCTGCAGTCGGTAAAGCTTTCCAGGCCGATTTCCGGCCCGATTTTTATGTCAAGGTCGTCAAGGCGGCGGGAATCCGCTTCCATGAGCTTGAGGATCTGCTCATTTTGTTCGAGAGTCTTAAAGAGTTCTCTCACCTTGTCTACATCTTTGAACTCCGGCTCATTGAGCAAGTTTGTTGCTCCATCCATTACCAACTCTTGAGTATTGGCGAACAATAAATGTCTTACCAGAAGAAAAATCTCGTCAATTAAGCCAAGATTGCCGGCAAATTCAGCCTTTAGTTCTTGGAGCAGTTTTGAATTGACATCACTCAACAGGATTCCCTGCAAACGCCGGTTGATAAACGTTGATAAAGCATCAATCTCCTGGGGGCCGACACCTTCTGGAATGCTGACAGCATGGTATTTAACATTGCCGTCGCTAAGAACAACGATGCAAATGGCGCTGGAAGCAGACAGGGGAATAAGATTAATATGCCTTATTTCCTGAATGTTATCTGAGGGTTCTGCTATCAGAGAAATATAACTGGTCACCGCAGCCAGAAGTTTTGCCAGCTGGCGGGGACTGTGGGAAAAGGGAATGCCCACTGCGGCAATCAGCTTTTCCATTCTGTTCAACTCGGCGGGAGTGAGTATATAATCTTCCATGATGGAGTTGACATAAAATCTATAGCCTCTTGGCGAGGGAATTCGCCCGGATGAAGTGTGAGGCTGCTGAAGATACCCCATATCTTCAAGATCAGCCATTTCATTGCGAATGGTGGCTGGGCTTAAGCCAATCCGGTGGCGCTTGACAAGGGTTCTTGAACCTACAGGTTCAGCTGAGCAAATATAGTCCTGAATTATGGCATTTAGTATCAAGCGCTTTCTCTCATCCAATGATTCACCCTCCTTTCTTGTTAGCACTCTTATCTATCGAGTGCTAATTCCCCATAAAAAAAATACCACTAGGGCATCAATTTGTCAACATCCAGCAAACCCCTCAATTTTTTGATGTTCCACCAAGTCAGAAATCTAGGCACTTTCACCCCTCCTCCCCCGTTCCTGGTGAAAAGCAGGCTGCCATCCTCCATCGCTATCGTCACTATTTCCAGCGAAGGAAGATTGTACTGTTTTTCCGGCACCTTAAGCACCAGACCATGCTCATATGTCAGAGATATAGTTGCAAAGGGCGTGTCCGGCAAAACCAGGCGGGTAAGGTTGGCATCCACCAGATTTAACCCTCCAAGAACCAGAAAGAGAAAGAGCATGATTGCGCCGAAGTACAAATTTTTTTCAGAATTTGATTTCACTGGGCACCTCCAAAGTATACAGCCAGGATATCTGCAAAGAGTTCTGCACCATAGATTGCTTCTTCCAAAGAATTCCAGTGACCCCCAATCTCCACAAGAATGGCGCCGGGATGCAAATCCTGATTATAGGTTGAGTTCAGTCGGATTAGTATACCCCTGGAAAGACCAGGATATTTGTCTTCAAGGAGGTTATGCAAATCATTGGCTATACGATTATTTTTTTGCCAGTTTTCATGAGCGGAGCTGATGACAAACATGATTTTCCCTGCAGGTCTGCTGTTGACGGTGGCGGTGGTAACTTCCCGGCCGGCCTCTGCTGTCTTGCCTACTCCATCCCGGTGAACATCAATTAATAAACAGGTATCTGGCGCAGATTCCAATATCGCCAGCGCTGTCTTCCGGGATTCGACATAGGACTTATTATAGACCTGATCATGATATTTGCTGTCGTGGATGACAGGAATATTACTGTCTTCCAGCACATGGGAAATTACCTGTCCTAATTTGACCACAGTCAGAGAAAAATTCTCCGACCTTGCCTCGCGGCTAGAAGGGACGAAGGCTTCGCTGGCATGGGAATGGTATATGGCTACACCCCCTTGAAGAGGTAAAGTTGCCGCGGGATTTGTCGGCTTTCCTGGAGAAGGCCAGGTTACTTCTTGCCAATCTTCGGGGCTGATGCTGGCGAAAGCTGGTAGCTGCAGGCCTAAGAGGCGCCAAGGTTCCAACTTAAAACTGGCCCCAATTTCATCTACATCCTCATAAAAGACCGCTGGAGCGCCCCAGCTCAGCAAGTAGTATGGATTGAGGGTATTATGTTTTGCTGCCAGAGGCGCCAGAAAGTTGCTTGTAATTGCAAATAAAATAAATGACAGGAAAGTTACCAGTATCCATAAGATTTTTTTTGGTTTGCTCTTTGCCATGTTGCTGACACCTCCCTTCAAACTATATGCAGACGGGAGGCAAATAAGAAAAAATCAAGGAAAATTCTCCTCGATTTCTCAGTGCAGATATTCCTCGGCTACCCGGGGATGGAGAGCGGCATTTAGCCCACTGGCCAGCAAATCAGAGATATCCTCTAATAATCTGTCGACCTCCTTGGGCGTCACCATTAGCACCCCGACTTCGGGAGTCAGCACTTCTTTGATCAGCTTTTCTTTATCTTCCTGAGCGAAGTTGTCCAGGGCTGACAGCATTTTGCTGAGGTTCGAAGTGATTTTAGCTTCTTTTTGAACTGCATGAATCAGCAAATCAAGGACATCACTGGTAAGAGTAGCAGCGTCAACCACTGTGGGCACGCCAATAGCTATAACAGGGACGCCCAGACTTTCTCTGGTAATCCCTTGCTGCTTGTTGCCTACTCCCGACCCTGGATAGATGCCGGTATCGGAAATTTGAATTGTTGTGTTTAGCCTGCGCATGCTTCGAGCCGCCAAGGCATCGATTGCTATTACAATATCAGGCTTAAGCCGCTGCACTATGCCGAAGATTATATCTCCCGACTCGATCCCAGTCAGCCCAAGAACCCCCGGAGCAATGGCGCAGACATTTCTAAAGCCCGGCCCTATTTTGTCCGGGTACATAGCCTTGAGATGCCTGGTTACATATATTTTTTCAACCACACTGGGCCCCAGGGAATCAGGTGTGACATTCCAGTTGCCCAGACCGACGACTAAAACTGTTGTATCATTATTAATATTCATCAACTTTTGCAGCTCTCTGCCCAGCACTTCTATCAGCCGCTTCTCCAGCTCATCGTTTTTTTCTCTCAGTCCTGCCGCCTCAATGGTGATATATCTGCCTGGAGCTTTGCCGATTTTCTCTGCCGCCGTCGGCGTTAAAATATTCGTAACTGAAATATCAATCCCTTCCAGGGATTGATACTCAGTTTGCACTCCCTCCAGTTCGGGAAGCTCACTGGTCTGAAGCAAGATTTCATGGGCTTCCAGGACTAAGTCAGTTTTTATCAACTTGCCACTCTTTCTTTACCTGAGCTCGGTCGGGACAAAGACATCGATTATCCCGATGATCAAAGCGGCAACCAAGGCGCCGATGATGGTAACATCCAAGTCAGGCACAATATATTGAGCCAGGTAGATTACCACCGCAGAGGTCAAAAAGCCAATGATGCCGCGACCCTGGGGCGATACATTCTTTCCAACTAAAGCTTCGATTACGTAGCCCAGGACGCTGATTACTACCGCAGCAATCAGAGCATTGAGAAAGGTTATGGGACCAAAGCCGGGAATCAAAAATCCCACAAACATCAAGACCAGGGCAGAGACAATAAATCTAATAATCATTCGAAGCATATTGATTCCTCCTTTGCTATTAGAGTAACCGAAAACAGCAAAATAATTCCCTTTTTCCGGCTTGCATTTATCGATTGCCCATGATAAAATCCTAATGTTGCTAATTTGGCATTAAGGGAGGTGTTCCAATGGCCAACAGTAAAGCTGCATTAAAAAGGGTTAAAATTAACGAGGTTAAAAGGGCCAGAAATATCAGCGCCAAATCCTCGATAAAAACTCATATCCACAAGTATGAAACCGCCATTACAGAAGGCAATACCGATACTGCTGCTTCCCTTTACAGCAAAATTTCTGGGATGTTGGATAAAGCTGCAAGCAAAGGCATAATCCATCAAAACGCTGCAGCCCGCCGCAAATCCAGACTGACTGCCAAGATGTAAAAAGATCCCGTTTACCGGGATTATTTTTTTGCCAATTTTATCAGCAAAATCTGAAGCAGGCCAGCCCCTTGTTGCATCCCGGTTTTGTACGCATAGTCTGCGTCGAGGATAGTATGGAGGCTTGTGGCGCATTCTTTCAAATTGAGACTTGTCGCCTGAGCGCATAGATTTTGAAAAGCGTAAGGATGCATATTGGGCAGGAGCCTTTGAATTTCCGAACTGCCGTAGCCCTGTTGCCGGTAAAAAAGAAATTGGAAGAGCAGCCTGTACTGCCGGCCCAACATATATAATACATAAGGCACTTCAGCGCCAGTCCTGAGCATATCTTCTGCAGCCCCCAGAGCTTTTGCCAATTGTCCCCCAACAACAGCGTCCACCAACTCAAAAATGCTGGTTTGCAGATTTCGCACTGCCAGCTTGCGCACATTTTCAATGCTAATTTCCGGGCTGTAATTAATTAATTTGCGCAGTTCGTTATCCAGAACCAGCATATCTGTGCCTGCAAGGAAGATGAGGTTGTCTGCAGCCCCCCTCTCAAATTTTGCCGCCCCCAGCTCTGTCCCCCTGTGGACCACCCATTTTGTCAGCTCATGGCGTTTAGGGGCAATGACCTCGATGAGTTTGGCATTTTTGCTGATTTCTTTGTACAAGCGGGACCTTTTGTCCAGCTTGTTCCTGGTATATATGATGAGGACATTTTCGTGGCACGCCAAGAGTTCCCCTGCCTGTTTCGGTTCCGGTTTTCCTTGGGCAAGGGCGTCGTATTCAAGCAGAAAGACCCTGGGTCCGGAAAACATCGGCATGTCCAGCAATTTCTCTCTGGTCTCAATCCAGCCCGATAATCGCTCCAGGGACCAATCATCCCGTCCGCCAGACTTGTGGGCAAGTTCTTTTACCTTGGCGTCAACCAAATAATCCTCTTCGCCAATAATTAAATAATTTTCAGCCATATCTATCTCCCCAAAAAAGTAATTATGCTGAAAGTCCCCCAGGGCCAGAAATCAATGCGCACAAACCCTGACAAGTCAGTTCTGTACACCTGGGATCGGACCTGAGCCAGGTTTTCCAAAGTGACCTTCCCCGGCAATCCAAACCGATTTCCCAGGCCGCAGCTGATAACAGCCGCCTGGGGCTGAACTTTTACTAGAAACTCCGGAGAAGAAGAAGTATTGCTGCCGTGGTGGGGCACCTTAAGAACCTGATGGGGGACAATTCGGTGCCAATACAGCCTTTCCCCCTCCTCTTCAATATCTCCGGTGAGAAGCAGCTTATTTCCCCCTAGAGAAACCAGCAAAGAAGCGTCATTGAGATTTGAGACATTGAGATTATGGGAAAAGACCTCCAAGTCAGCAAGGACCTTTGCCTCCTGGGTGATTACTGTGGCAGCGACAGATTCTGACATAAAACTGCTGAGGACTTGCTCCACCGGGATATTTGCTAGCACCGGCTCCATTCCCCCCACATGGTCGGCATGAGGATGGGTAAGAATCAAGGCCTTCAGCTTGTCCACCCCCAGAAACCGAAGAGTTGGCAGCACAGCCTTCTCGCCAGCAAAATAATCCCCGCAATCAACCAGCACCCATTGGCCCCTGGATCTGATGAGAATTGAGTCTCCCTGCCCCACATCGAGAAACCATACTGTTGTCACCCCATAAGCCATGAAAGTATAAATTAACACAGTGACCAACAGGCCTGCAACTGTGAGATAAGCGGTTTTTCTAACTGCCAGACCTGACAAATGCAGAAGCAATCCGCCGCTGATTACAGCGGTGAGGGTTAATGCCAGCCCGCCAAATTCTATGGGCAGGGGAAACTGATTAAGCAGGGACAGGAATTCTGCCACCCCTCCGAGCAAATACATTGCCGGCAGAGAGATGATTATTCCCAGGGCTCCTGGAATCAGGCCAGCCAGTAGTGAGAAACCGGTCAGCACCGGCATCAGGGGAATAATTACAATATTAGCCAGGGGGGACCACAGGGAAGAGCTGCCAAAAAGGCAGATGGTAAGGGGCAGGGCCACCAGCTGTATGATAATGGTGATGGAGCCCGTCCGCCTAATTAGCTCAGGCAAAAAGGCCAATAATTTGTCGAGGCGCCCCCTTGTCGCCAGGCAGACAAAAGTGGCTGCAAAAGAAAAGACAAAAGCGTAATCAAAAAGCCAGAGCGGATTATACAAGAGCATGAAAAAACCAGTCCACTGCAAGGCTTGCATACCCTGCTTTTCCCTTCCCCAGATCAAGGCGGCAATTCCCCAGGCCGACATCAACACCGCCCGCACCAGCGACGGTGAAGGTCCCGCGAAAATAACAAATATAATAATACAGGCAAAGCCCGCCAAACCAGAAAAAACTCTGCTCAGGCCAAGCCGCCGCATCAGGGTCAAAGACAAGCCCAGCAAAATTCCCACATGCAGGCCGGACATAGCCATAACATGGCCTACACCCGTCATATAAACTGAGGATTTAAGTTCCCCCTGCAACAGACTGCGATCGCCGGTGGTCAGGGCTAAGGCAAGAGCAGCGCTGTCGGCATTAGCTATATTAGCGGCAATGTTATTGCGGTAACTGCTGCGGGCCTTCTCGATCAGACTTAAGGGCAGCTCCTGGAAAGAGCGGATTTGCGGGCGGTTGAGGACGCCGATTTCGCCGGCATACAGTCTGCGTTTATAATGCCAGCCCTGGCCGGGATTGCGATACTGAACCGGGGGATACAAAGGGCCAACAAGAGAATAAACGCCCGGGCGGTATTGATCGGAATAAATAAGGACAACTGCGCCGGCCAGATTTTTTGGCTCCAGCACCTTGCCTTGCCAGGCAAAATAATCATCCCCCTCCTGGACAAGCCTGGTGCTCCTAACGATATAGGAATTTTCACTGCCATAATCAGGTAAATACAGCCTCTCCAGCCGAAAAAATGTCAGCAACATCCCCGCCCCCAAGAAAAGGACAAATAGAGCTATTTTTTGCCCCCTCTTTAGCAGCAGCAAAAATAGACCAAGCCCAAAACAAACCCAGCCCAAAATCAATGAATTAAAGAGCTCGGACCCGAGAATTCCCAGGACAAAACCTGCTAATACCCACAAAGACATTTTTCTATCTCTGGGCGATTAGGACTTCGTCGGCGCCGTCTGTTTCTTCTAACCTAACCAGTATATTTTCCTGTATGGAGGTGGGAACGTTTTTACCCACATAATCCGCACGGATGGGCAATTCCCGATGGCCGCGATCAACCAAAACCGCAAGCTGTATACTCTTGGGCCGTCCCAGATCAATGACAGCGTCCATGGCCGCCCTCACTGTTCTGCCAGTGAAGAGCACATCATCCACCAGGACCGCATTAGCTCCCCGCACAGAAAAGGGCAATTCCATCCGGCCTACAGTTGGCTGCTCCTGTTCAGGGCTTAAATCATCTCTGTACAAGGTGATGTCCAATTCTCCAACAGGCAGTATGATCCCCTCGATTTCCAGGATTCTGTCAGCAATTCTCTTGGCCAAGGGCACTCCCCGAGTGCGTATTCCCAACAAAACCACATTCTCCGCTCCCTGATTGCGCTCGATTATCTCGTGGGATATGCGGCTCACTGTCCGGGCGATTTGGTTTGCATCGAGGATGCGGCTTTTTATCTTCATCATTGGCCTCCTTTCATTGGCTGATCTAACCATTGCCCCGAAATAATGCGATTGGCAAGATGTAAGTTAACATAATACGATTATGGACAAGCTAAATCATAGAATTTCACGGATTATGCGCTTTGTCGCCATTGACTATTATCCTATATAATCAGCAGTATCACTTTAATAGGAGGATGGATATGCTGAAAAAAATGCTGAAGCGAATGCCAGAAACAATCGCGCTGGCGGTATGTGTATGTTTGTTATTCGCGACACCTGTCTTTGGACAGCAGTACAAAATACAATCTGGTGACAGTCTGTGGAAAATATCCCGCGCTTACGCCGTGTCTATTGACAGCCTAAAAGCTGCAAATAATCTCCGCAGTGATCTCATTATAGCAGGTATAACCATAGAAATTCCCACAAGGCATACGGTTGTAAGGGGTGAAAGCCTCTACCTTTTGGCAAAACGTTATGGGACAAGCATTGATGCCATTACCAAAGCCAACAATATTAAGGGAACAATTATATATGTGGGGCAAAAATTGATAATCCCCGCCGTTTCCAATGTTTCTGACATAAAGATTAGCGCCACAACTCAAGAATTGAATATGCTGGCCCGAGCTGTATACAGTGAGGCCAGAGGCGAACCCTTCCAGGGTCAGGTGGCAGTGGCGGCAGTCATCCTCAACCGGGTTGCACACCCTGACTTTCCCAACACCATCGCCGGCGTAATCTACCAGCCCTGGGCAATTACCGCAGTTAGCGACGGCCAGTTCTGGCTGCCCCCCAATCAAACTGCCTACACGGCTGCTCAGCAGGCCCTGAATGGCGTTGATCCCACTAATGGCGCCCTGTACTACTACAACCCAGTTACTGCCACCAATCAGTGGATCAGGTCAAGACAAATTCTAACCCAAATTGGCAATCATGTCTTTGCCAAATAACCCCCTCTCAAGGCTCGACCGAGCCTTTTTTTTTATAGCGGCACCGCCGAAAGTTAAAAAGTAATCAAATCTTTGATGCTCTCGAAAATTTTGGGCCCGATGGTGTTGACCTTGGTAATCTCTTCAATAGATGAAAATGGGCCATGCAATTCCCTGTATTCAATGATTTTCTGGGCCCTGGCGGGGCCTATATTCGGCAAGGTTGCCAATGCATTGGCATCAGCGGTATTAATATTGACAAGCCCATCTTCTTCGGACTTATTATTGTCTTTAGCGGGAACATGCACCTTTTTCCCGTCAGCAAGAATATCCGCCAGGTTCAGCCGATGGATATCCGCCTCCGCCAGTGGCCCGCCGGCAGCGTCGATGGCATCCTGGATTCTGCTGCCAACAGGCAGGGTGTAGACCCCTGGGCTCTTGACTGCCCCAGCCACATGCACAATCAGAACTGAGCTCTCACTGACCAAGGGGGATTTATCGGAAAATACCCTGCCCTTGAGGCTGCTGCACATTCCCAAAGAAGCTATTAAAACCGCCAGAACCATTAAATACGCCAGTTCCTTGGTTTTAAGCTCCACCGCTCTACCCTCCTCCAAAAGGATTCATTGGGCATTAATTCTGCATATTTAGACTGATATCCTGCATAAAAAAAGCGCTTGCAGCGCTTTTTTACAGGGCATTAAGCTTCTCTATCAGCGAATCCACATCGATACCATGAGCGATTGCAGCCTCTTCAATGGGCTCACCGCTTGCTGTGGGGCAGCCTATGCAATGCATGCCAAAGTTGAAGAATATTTCTGCACTTCTGGGATCAAGTTCAAGAGCTTCCCTGATGGTCATTTCTTTAGTGAATTTCATAAGCACAACTCCTCTTATAATTTATGAGCAACGAAGGTGATGCGTTGAGCTGTATGGGTTATGCGTCTGCGGCCATAATTCTCCCATAACCCTTCCAGCCTGAAACCTGTTTGCTCTAAATAGTATATCAGGGTTGATACTTGATGACAACGTTGAATGATGCTGAAATTTGCTTTGGACCAGCAACCCTTTCCCAAAGGTGTGTACATATCAATTTCCGCATAATTGATAGGAGCAACATATTGGTTGTGCCAGACCAGATCCAATTCTTGTATACCCCAGGCAAATACATTGTCCGCTAAAATGCGCCGGTACAAATATTCAGTATTAATATCAAAGAGCAGGCAACCTCCTGGGCTGAGACAAGCATGAGCCCGGCGAAAAAATTTAATTACATCTCTGCAGGCAAGGAGGTGATTAATGCCGTCGCAAGTTGATATGACCATGTCTGTATCCAGCTGCATATCGCTGAAGTCTCCTTGCAGCAGGGGCAGAGTTAAATTTAACTGGTCTGCCTTCATGCGGGCAAGGGACAACATCTCTGCTGACCGATCGAGGCCGGTGACCATAAAACCTCTTTGCAGCAGTCCCAGGGCGACAGTGCCGGTGCCACAGCCAGCATCGACAATTCTTACACCAGTCTTGCGGATTCTCCCGGCGAAGACAGAGATAAAGTCGAGCCAGCGTTGATAGGGAATATCTTTCATGAGGAGATCATAGTTCTTTGCTAACAAAGCATAGGTATCAATACTCATTAGTCCTGATGCCATAACCTTTCCAGCTGATAGTAGTCTCTTGCCTCGGGGGTAAAGATATGCACTACAAAATCTAAATAATCCAGGAGAATCCACTCTCCTTCCTGATATCCCCCTTTGCTGAAAGGAAGGACGCCTTGCCCGGCCAGGGTTTCCTCGACAAAATCCGCAACTGCTCTGGTGTGAATTTTATTTAACCCCGTTGCCAAAATAAAATAATCTGTAAAAGAAGAGCGAGAACTGATATCAAGAATTTTAATGTCTGCTGCTTTTTTTTCTTCAGCGGCTTCACCGGCCAATTTCACTGCCTTCAGCATGAACATGTGCTACCTCCCTACCAGGTCAAGTCCGAGAATTATAGCCACAGGATTTTCACTGTCAAAATAATGATCCTGGATGAGAACAGCCTCCACCTCCAAAAAAAGAGCAATTTCCATCGCCGCCAACTGATACTCTTCCTGATAATAAATGCGGGTGAACTCTGAAGTTTCGGCATTATCAACTCGGCCAATATTAAAATTTCGGTCCCGCAGCTTAGCAGCGATATTGGCGGCAAAGCCGTTGACGCCATTGCCGTTAAAAATATCTACTGTCAACAAGGATTTATCATAACCGGGGATATTGTCAGCAATCTGACTGAGATTCATCTCAATCAGCTTTTGGTCGCAGGACCAGAAGCGCTGCTCCCCTGAAACCAGCCAGCGTCCGGGCAATATCGAGTAACTGCGGTCCTCCCAGGCCAATGCTTGCAGAGAATCTCTTAACCTGGCGAGCTGGCGGGGAGACATATCCGTCTCACAGATGTCAGAAATGCTGCCCATATTGCCAACAAAATAGCTGATATGTTTTAAAGTAAACAGCTGATTAAACACTTCAACCAGCAAAGATTTTTCTGCCCAAAAAGCCTGATCCCCGAAATCTGAATCTGAAGCAATAAAGGGAATTAGGTTATCGGCTGAAATCAGGTTTTCTCCCGGGGCGAAAATATAATCAGTATTCTCGTGCCTGACCTGAAACCCTTCAGGCAATGTTACTTTAACTTTTTCAAGGCCTGAAACAATCTCGGCAATCCCCTGAACATCATAGACCACATAATGGTCTATGGGCAGCTTATTGGCCAACAAAGCATCCAGCCCCTTGACTGCAGCCTCAATCCCCTGTTCAGCATAAACTGCAGCTAAAGAATCGGCAGCTTCAGTTGCATTGCCCAACAGTGCAGCAGGGGGAATGCGCAATATGTAAACCGGGGCATCCTCGGAAGCTGGAACTGAAAGGAGTGTACAGGCTGTAATTTGGTTATTGAGGCGGCCAGCCAATAAAAACTGAATCCGCTCTCCAGCATCGGGCCGCCAAATTGCAGGCATTGCCGATCCCTTGAGGGCATTAAAAAGAGAAAAGTACCGGACACAGGCAAAAATCAGGATCAAAAACACTGCCAGGGTAATTATGGTTCCCAGCTTTTTGATGTTAACCCCTTTCCGCTTGCGCCTAAAGCGGCTTGACCTTGGTAAATATTGCATAATGCCACCCCCTTTGCTCCTTGCTTTTACCTTCCACATTCACCGGCTAGATTCCTTCTTGATACAGCCCTTTTCTTACAATATATTCCTCAACCCCAGGGGGAACCAGGTAGCGCACAGACAGTCCCTGTTTAACCCTTTCCCGGACTAATGTGGAGGATACTTCAATAATCGGAGCTTTGCAAAGGATTATTTTGGCCTTGAGATTGTTCAGAGGCAGCAAAAGCTCTCTCCAGTCTACTGCTTCCCGGGCAAAAGCCACCAAGGTAGCCTGGCTCACTATCCCCTGGGGGTCCCGCCAGGTGTTCAAATCCCGAAGAGAATCACTGCCCAAGACAAAATAAAGATTGTCTCTGGAAACGCCAAAATCTTGGTGATATCTTTGCAAGGTCTCCACAGAATAATTGACTTTTCCGGATCTGTACTCATACTCATCCACTAAAAAACCTGGGTTTCTTACTGTGGCGATTTTCAGCATCTCCAACCTGTGTTCCCCTGAACCCTGGGGCTTTTTATGGGGAGGATTGCCCGCGGGCAAGAAGCTTACGACCCCGGACAAAGCCTCAGCAACCCACTGGGCTATAATCATATGGCCCAGGTGGGGAGGGTCAAAACTGCCGCCGAAAAGAATAATGTTTTCAGCTTTATTCATAGGTAAACTCCATCTCCCCAATTACAACTGTGTCCCCTGGCTTAATTCCCTCTTTTCCCAGCAGGTCAAAAACACCCATGCGCTTGGCAACTTGGTAAAAATTAGCTATAGCCTCATCATTGCTGAAGTCGGTCTTAGCCGCCAGTATTTCCACCCTGCGTCCGGAAACAGCATAGACATCATCTGCCAGCTTATTGATGATAATTCCCTGTTGGGGAGAGAGCTCAATCAATTCAACTTCCTGTTCAGGAGGATTTAGGGGAACCTTGGGCAGTTCTGCCAGCAGCTGGGCGATGCGAACAATTAAGCTTTTAGTTCCCCTGCCGGTGGCCGCGGAAATCTCCCAAACCTCTACACCTTCAAGACTCTCCTGGAATTTTTCCACAAGTTGACGGTCAGCCAGCAAATCCACCTTGTTCAGAGCAACAATTTGCGGCAATTCCTCCAGGCGAGAATTAAACTTGGCCAGCTCCTGATTAATCTTGCGATAATCTTCCAGAGGATTGCGCCCTTCAATGGCAGCAATGTCAATGATATGGACAAGCAGACGGGTCCGCTCTACATGGCGCAAAAAGCGGTGACCCAATCCCTTGCCCGCATGGGCGCCCTCAATGAGGCCGGGAATATCTGCAACCACAAAAGACTGAGCGCCAGTGACATTCACAACCCCTAAGTTGGGTGTGAGGGTGGTAAAGGGGAAATCAGCGATCTTTGGCTTAGCCGCTGAGATAGCCGCCAACAAAGTGGATTTGCCCACATTGGGGAAACCGATTAAGCCAACGTCGGCCACGAGCTTGAGCTCCATCCGCACCTTTAGACTTTGACCGGGCAACCCCATTTCGGCATTCCTGGGAGTGCGATTTACAGCTGTGGCAAAGCGGGCGTTTCCCCGGCCGCCCTTTCCTCCCTTGGCCAGGACAAATTGCTGGGGGTAATCCAAATCCGCCAAGAGTCTGCCCTTTTCCTCATCGTACAGCAGCGTTCCCAAGGGCACCTTGATAACCAAGTCTTGGCCATTCTTGCCATGGCGGTTGGCGCCGGCGCCGTTCACCCCGTTCTCAGCCCGAAAAACCTTTTGATAGCGAAAGGAAATCAAAGTATTGAAATCTGGACTGGCCTCAACAATTACATTGCCCCCATGGCCGCCATTACCGCCGTCAGGGCCGCCCCGAGGGACGAACTTCTCCCGGCGAAAGGCCACCGCCCCATTGCCACCCTTACCTGCTTCCACCTCAATGGTGACGTAATCGATAAACACTGCCATCACCTGCATTTTTTTTTATTATGAACCCAATTGTGAAAAAAAACTCCGGAAAACCCGGAGTTCTAGATAGCTGCTTCAGCATCAGGATAAACACAGACTCTTTTGCGGCCTCTGGCGCCATTGCCTTCATAAGCAACTACCCCATCAATCTTAGCGAATAAGGTATCGTCACCGCCAATGCCGACGTTTATACCGGGATGAATTCTTGTCCCCCGCTGTCTCACCAAAATCGAGCCGGCAGTAACATACTGGCCATCCTGACGTTTGACACCCAAGCGCTTGGCAATAGAATCCCGGCCGTTCTTGGAGCTGCCAACGCCTTTTTTAGAGGCAAATAATTGCAAATCTATTCTAAACATCAGTTACACCTCCTCATTGCTTACCTTGACAAAATCCGGATACTGCCCGGCGATGTTTTCTATGCCTGTAAGAATGGTCTTGAAAATCACCTGACAGATAACAAAACGCCCTTGAACCACATCTGCCGGCAAACGGCATTCCAACAATCCATCTTTCCGCTTCCACTCGGGCGCCACTCCCGCAACCTTATCAAGGGAAAGGAGAGCGGTCTGACTGAGGGCAGAGATTGCAGAACAAACAATATCTGAACCCCGTTCGCTGAAATCTGAGTGACCGGAGGCGGAAAAGCCAAGAATGGATTGCTCATCTCGAAAAATCTTAATCTCAATCATGCTTAGGCCAAATTGATTTTTTCGATGGCAACTTTAGTGAAAGGCTGCCGATGTCCTTGTTTGCGGCGATAATTCTTTTTTGCTTTATACTTAAAGACTATTACTTTCTTGGCTTTGCCATGGTCGACAATCCTGGCTGTAATGCTGGCATTTTCCACATAGGGTTTGCCCAGCATCAGCTTGTCTTCCAGTCCCACTGCCAGAACTTCGTTAAATGAAACGGTTTCTCCCGGCTGAGCCTGGATTTTTTCCAAAAAAATGACATCTCCCTCACACACGCGGTATTGCTTGCCGCCGTTTTTAAGAATTGCGTACATCAGATTACACCTCCAATACTGCGTACTCGCCAAATCCAGGTAGCCAAAAGGCTTTTAAAACCCGATTCGAGCGGTTTAAACTCCAAAAACTATAATACCACAGCCAGGTCAGTCAAGCAAGAGGAATAAACCCGCGGGCACCGGACTTGTTTTTTCAGTTTTATAAGCATAAATCCCCGTCCGGATAATGGGAAATCCTGCTTTATCAAATCCAGGAAAACACGCCCCTGCCAATATATCCGGCCTGATGGTTCGCTGATTTTCAACTTTCAGCAATAAATTAAGTTCTTTCCCCTCTAACTGGGCAGACAACAAATAATCCCCCGCCTCCCGGGTAATGCACTCAAGGCTGTCAAGGGAATGAGGCAGCTTGACCCGATAAGCCAGAGCATCAACCAGAGCGGTAACCTTAGGGAATGCAAGGGGCACTTCGGTAGCGGTCAAAACTTTTAAGCCCTGAGGCATAATTGAGTTTAGCCTCCCCACCACATTCTGCTCTCCCTCCCCCAAAAATACTTCCAGCAACTCCCTCTCCCCCTGGAAACCTGTAGCCAGGGGCGAAGCAAAACGCATTTTCGGACGAGGATTATAGCCTTGGGTCAGCTGCAGGGTGATGCCGGCCAACCGGAAAATTCTCCACCATAACTGCTGGAAATCCAGATGAGCAATGAAAGCCATGGGCCCCAGTTTTGCATAACTCAGGATCAGTCGCATACGCTTTTCCCCTTTCTCTTAAGCGGGGTGACAGCGAAGGCGGCACACACTCCGCAGTCGGAACATCTGTCCAGAGTGCAATCCGGTGTCCCCGCGGCTCCCTTTGCCCGACCCGACTCCTTTATTAAGTAATCTTTAGAAACACCTATATCAATATGGTCCCAGGGCAGGGCCGCTGTGAGCGGAATTTCCCCTAAAGCGACCGCAACATCTACGCCTGCCTGGGCAAAGGATTCCGCCCATAATTGAGGGCGAAAGTGTTCAGTCCAGGCATCAAAGCGGCAGCCCTTTTGCCAGGCCAGGAAAATAGCCCGGCCGGTTTTTCTGTCCCCTCTGGCCAGCAGCGCCTCTAGTTTGCTCTCCTTCCAGTCCATGGTCTGGACCTTGAACTTTGGCAGACGCAATTTATCCAGGAGCAGGCGCTGCCGCCTCTCCACATCTTTCCGCCCCAAAAAGGCGGCCCATTGAAAGGGAGTATGGGCTTTGGGCACAAAGGTTGACACAGCCACGGTCATTTTCAAGCGCCGGTTATTGCCGTTGATCTCCCGGTACAACTGCTCCAGTCCGCGGACCATGTTGACAATGTCCTCAATGTCTTCATCAGTTTCTGTGGGCAAGCCCAGCATGAAGTATAATTTTAGACTGTCCCAGCCATTTTCAAAGGCCGCCCGGGCGGCACTAAAAATATCCTCTTCCCTAACATTTTTATTGATTACATTGCGCAGGCGCTGGCTGCCTGCCTCCGGGGCCAAAGTAAGGCCGGTCTTACGCACCGCCCTGGTCAGCTTGGCCAGTTCCACCGAATAACTGTCCACCCGTAAAGAAGGCAAAGAGACGCTGGTATCCCCTGAAGCCATCAGGGTCTGCACCAGTTCCTCAATTTTTGAATAGTCGGCGCTGCTCAAGGAAGAAAGGCTTATTTCACTGCTGCCGGTATTCTGCAGCAGCATCCTCCCCTGCTCAGCCAACTGTGCCATCGGCCTCTCTCTTACCGGCCGATAGAGCATGCCTGCCTGGCAAAAACGGCATCCCCTGGCACAGCCCCTGCAGATTTCAATGCTGACCCGGTCGTGGACGGGCTGCACCAGGGGCACTACCAGTTTCTGCGGCAGAGGATAGCTGGCAAAATCTCTGACAATGCGCTTCTTCGGGGCAGGAAAGGAACCCAGGGGCTTTATCCCTATATAACTGCCTTGAGCATCATAGGCCGGGGCATAAAACTTGGGCACGTATATTCCGGGAATCGCCGCCAAAAGTTTTAGAGTTTTGTCCTTGCCCCAACCTTGCTTTTTCGCCTCTGCCACCGTTTCTGCAATCTCCGTGACGATCTCTTCCCCCTCACCCAGAACAAAGGCATCAATAAAATCAGCCAGAGGTTCGGGATTAAGGGCGCCGGGCCCCCCGGCAATTATTAGGGGGAAGCCAGTTCTTTCCCGGGCATGAGGAGAAAGCCCTGCTAGATCCAGCATATTAAGCAAATTAGTATATCCCAGTTCATACTGCAGAGTAAAACCAATAATATCAAAAGCATTGAGCCCGGTTTTAGTTTCCAGGCCATAGAGGGGGATTTTGTGTTCCCGCAGCTTTGCTTCCATATCCGGCCAGGGGGCAAACACCCTTTCTGCTTGGGCCCAAGGGATGCTATTGATTATCTCGTACAAAATTTGAAAACCCATATAACTAAAACCGATTTCGTATACATCGGGAAAAGCCAAAGCAAAGCGAAGCTGTACCTCTTCTTGGGCTTTGGCGACAGAATTAATTTCATTGCCGATATACCTGGCAGGTTTCTCTACATAGGGCAGTATTGCCTGCAGCTTATCCCACACGCTAATCCTTCCTTTCCCCTAGTCCTTTTACCACCTCCTGCAGAGAACTTTGGCCGGTTCCCGCTAAAATTTGCCGCAGAAGCTGGTGTTCCGTCAAAGTGCCGGCCAGTCCGTAAGTCTCATCCAGCACCGAAATCTGGTAATATTTTTGGGGGCGAATGTGCTTCAAAATTTCATTCACTTTTGCTCCTGGGGCAGCCACCAAAGTATCCGCTGCCATCAGCCTCCTATTGCGCAAGCTGTTTTGCCGGGCCAGCACATATCTAAGCAGAGGAATCAACAGTCGTTTTCTCTCTACCCAGGCATTGTATAGCAAAAAACCTGCCGCCGCAAATATGCTGGGATTTAGCTGCCCCTGCGCAAATCGGCAAATAGCCAGCATTACCAAGAAGAGACCGCAACCAAATCCGCAGACAATAACTGTTTTAGTAGCGCGATAATAGGAAGTCCAACCTGCCAAGCGCCCCCGCAACACTCTTCCCCCATCCAAGGGCAAGGCAGGCAGCAGGTTAAAAGACATCAGCGTGAGACTGGCGCGGATAAAAGAACTGACATAACCCTGGGGTGAATAGGGAACCAAGGCCATGGCCGCTGCTGCGGTCAGGAGATTGGCAACAGGACCGGCCAAGGCTATGCGGAGCTCTGTAGCAGGCTGCACTTCCAGGAGCTGGTCCAAACTGAGATATCCTCCCAGAGGCTGAATTGCCAACTTTTCCACTTTGCAGCCCAGCACTTTCGCCACGGCAATATGTCCGGCCTCGTGGATAATTAATGCCAGCAACAGCCCGATTGTATCCCGAATCTGGCCCATGGCCAACATTGCTGCAAAAAACACGACAAAGAAAATTGATATTTTGAATCGCTTGCCCATTCAATCCACCCGCCTTCGCTAATAGGTATTTTTTCAGGCGGCGGATATATGCAAGAAAAAACCCGGCCGGGCCGGGCTAAAAAATCGAAGTATCTTTATGGGCTGCCACAGATAAAACCAGTCCCAGAGAAATCATTGTTGTCAAAAATGAACTTCCCCCATAACTGATCAGGGGCAGCGGCAAACCCGTGACAGGCATTATGCTGATAGTCATGCCCACATTGACCAGCAACTGAAAAGAGAGCATGGCGGCAACACCCACGCAGAGATAGCGGCCGAAACTGTCCTTGGCCTCCATGGCCACTTTCAGGACCCGCCAGATCAAAAAAACATAGACCAGCAGAAAGATGGAAGCCCCTAGAAAACCTAGTTCTTCACCAATGACACTGAAGATAAAGTCAGTATTTTTCTCAGGTAAAAAATCTAGCTGAGTCTGCGTCCCCTTAAATAATCCCCGTCCCCTGAATTGGCCGGAACCAACGGCGACTTTGGATTGAATGATTTGCCAGCCGTCATCAAATGGATCCTGCCAAGGATCCCTGAAAATTATCAGGCGGCTTTTTTGATAAGGTTTGAGCACAAATAAAAAGGCTAAGACCGAGCCAATAATGCCACCCACACCCATAACCGCCAGATGTAGCCAGCGCATGCCGGCAACGAAGAGAATGGCGCCAGTGATGGCCATAAAAATCAGGGAAGTGCCCAAATCAGGCTGCAAAAAGATGACCAGCATGGGAACAGCCACATGGAGCAAGGGCACTATCAATCCCGACCACCGCTCCAGCGAACGCCCTTCCTTGGCCATGGTAGCCGAAAGGGTGATGATAATTGCAATCTTAGCCAATTCAGATGGCTGGAGATTAAAGAGTTTGCCAATGGCAATCCAGCGCTGGGCGCCCCCTGCTGAAGTTCCTTTAAAGATAACCAGAATCAGCAAGGCCAGACTGAAGAAATAAATCGGCAGCTTCAGCCGCTGCCACTCGGAGTAGTCAATGAAGGAGAGCAGCGCCATTCCCACCAGGCCGCCCACAGCCCACACCAGTTGTTTAACAAAAGTGCGGTTGGAAAATAATGCAGAAATTGAGATCTCGCCGGAAACAGAGGAAGAGCCCACCATGATTACCCCAAAGGCAGAAATGAGGACAATGGTCAGCAAAAGGACATAATCATAATTCCTCAAGAGTTTTTTCCCCAAGGCTCCGGGTCACCTCACTTTTCCAAGCCAAAATAATAATCAATAATATCTCTGGCAACTTCAGTGCCCCTGCTGCCGGCGCCGGCATATTCCATGAAGACGACAATGGCGATTTCCGGATTGTCATAAGGAGCATAACCCACCCACCAGGAATGGGTATCCCGCCATCTCTCAGGATTTTTTCGGCTGGAGCGGTCATGTTCGGCAGATCCTGTCTTGCCGGCTACGGCGAAGGGAAGATTCTTCAGATATTGAGACCTGCTTGCAGACTGCTGCATGCCCTCGCGAATAACCTTGAGATTTTCCGGCTTAAAATTCTGCTGATCAAGAATCACTGGATCAAATAATTGAATGGTTTCGCCAGTATAATCGCTAATTCTTTCCACCAGATAGGGTTTATAGTGAATGCCGCCGTTGGCCAGCATTGCGACATAATTGGCCATCTGCAGGGCAGTAAATTCGTTGAGCTGGCCATAGGAAATTTGAACGGTATGCCCGCCGACCCAAGTCCTGCCCACTCGGTAATCCAGTGAACTGGACTGTTCATCCAAGGCAATGTCGTCAAAACCGGCATTTTTTTGTTCCCGGGACATCCCGAATTTCTCAATATATTCATAGATCTTTTCCGCACCCAGGCGGGACCCCACAGTGCCAAAATAAATATTGCTGGAAACCGCCAGCGCCCGGCGCATATCTACATTGCCGTGAACAGCAAAACCATAGTCGTTGACAGGCTGATTGTTAATGCGGGTCCTGCCTCCGGCATAGACCTTCTCAGAAGCAGTAATTGCACCAGTTTCCAAGCCAGCCATGCCCACAACCATTTTAAAGGTTGAGCCCACCGTGCGCCGGTACTGATAGGTTCTGTCTGTCAGTTTCTTGGCCCAGTCCGGCATTTCTGCCGGCATATTTTCAGCCCACCAGGCCTTGTCATAGCGATAGTTGTTGTCGAAAGTAGGCTCACTGACCAGAGCCAGTATTTTTCCGGTATTGGGGTCCATGACTATAACGGCGCCTGCCCAGGCATCCTTGGACTTGTGCTCGGTTCTCAACTTCTCCAGCACTCGCCGCAATGATTCTTGCGCTACCCTTTGCAATTTGGGGTCTATGGTCAAATGCAGATTGTCGCCGGGAACAGCCCGGGTGCTGCTTACAGCATCTCCCACTGGTCGGTTATCTACGTTGACCTGAATGACACTGAACCCATCTGTCCCCTGGAGGTAATCATCCCATTTTCTTTCCAGGCCTTCTACACCCAACCGGTCAATCTCATTTACCCGTCCCAAGGGGTTGGCCAGCAGATCCCCCTCGGGATAATAGCGCTGGGGAACAACCTGAATAACGAGGCTGGGCATGAGGTGTTGATATTCTTCCAGCTGCAAGACTGTATCAAAATCCACATTGGTAGCAATCACTGCCGGCTCAAACTTCCGCCGGTGCTTTTTCAATTTTGCACGGATTTCCTCTGGTTCAATCTGCAAAAACTCGGCCAGCTTGGTTATTGTCTGCTCCTGTCTGTCCTTATTCTGTTCATCAGCCAGGGCCACGACATAGGTAGGGATGCTGGCAGCCAACTCAAGGCCATCGGCGCTGTAAATTCTGCCTCGGGGGGCGAGCTCAATCAGGTGACGGAAGCGGTTGTTGTCGGCGACATTCGCCCACTTTTCACCATCAATAACCTGAATTTGAAATAAATTATAGATGAGAACAACCCCAATTACTAAGGCAACTATTCTCAGCAGGGTGATCCGCCAAAGGGTCGAATTCATAGCTTCGCCTCCAGTACAGCTTCTAGATTGTCCTGACGGCGCCGCAATTTAAAGATGACAAGGAACAAAACATAGAGGAGCAAATTGGACAATAAATGTATCCCGGCATTGACCTGCAACATTGAACCCAAATTGGCCGTACCCCTGATATAAAATATAAAAGCCATAAGAATTTCCTGAATCAAAGTGGCGGCAATTAGTCTCAGGCCGCCTGTAAGGACAAGATTGTCAAATAATTCATTTTTTATTTCCCAGACCAAAGCAGCGCTAATGAAGTTCAGCAACATAAAGAGACCCAGAAATTCCCCCAAGAGGATATCCTGAATCAGGCCAGTCCACAACGCTGCAATCAAAAGCAACCTGCGTTCCAGGCGCAGAGAGATAACCACCAAGAAGACAAAGGCAGGCATGAGAGGCAGCCAGGGAAAAACAACGGGCAGCAAGGTGCTTTGAAAAATAACCAATCCTGTAAGCCATAATAGGGAATATGCGTATTTCATTCCTGATCACCGTCCTCAATAGGATCGTCGACAGGCGAATGATAATTTACTATAATTAAGACTTCTTCCAGGCGATCGAAATCCACCTCAGGACGCACCAAAGCTGAACGTTCAAGGGAAACAGGATCGTCATAGACCTCAACCACCCGGCCGATAACCAGCCCCTTTGGGTAAATGCCGGTAAGGGGCGAGGAGATAATCACATCCCCCTCCTGAATATCAGCGTATTGATTGAGGCGAGTAATACGGGTAAAGCCCCTGGGAGTAGACAAGCCTATCAGTACTCCATTGTCCCGAGTGCGCTGCACTATTGCGCTGATGCCGCTGGAAGTGCTGATAAGGAGCTGCACTTTCGCATGGGAGGGCTGGACGTCGATTATTTTGCCCACCAGTCCCTGGTTTGTGACTACAGGCATGTCCACTTTTATGCCATGCCTGGAACCTTTGTCAATGGTAAGGGTTGAAAACCAGCTGGAGGGATTGCGCCCAATGACTTGAGCCGGAGTCACCTGATGCTCAACTGCCTCTTGAAACTGCAACAGTGCCCTGAGGCGCAGGTTTTCTTGCTGAATCTCAAGCACCCGCAAATCTGTGCCGGCGTATTTCTCCAATTCTGCTCTCAGAAGCTGATTGTCCTTGTAGACATTGCGCACATCTCCAATGAACCGCCAAGAATCTGTAAAAAATCGAGTTACAGAACTGGCAGCTTTCTGAAAGGGGCTGAGGGCTTCTGCCGCCAATCTCTCGAGAAAAAGAATGCGCTGAGGATTGTTTGTGCTCCAGCTCATTAGAATGCTGAGGAGGAGGACCACCATAATGGCAGATAATATCTTCTTTCGATTGTTTCGCAGTGTTGACAACGGTCTCCTCCTCCTTAGCTAATTTTAGCGGTTGAGAGAAATGCGCTTGAGCAATTTGAGCTGATCCAAAACCTTGCCCGTGCCCAGGACAACACAGTCCAAGGGGTTCTCGGCCACCACTACCGGCATTCCCGTATCCTTGCTTATCATCCGGTCAAGATTAGTAAGCAGCGAACCGCCCCCGGTCATAACGATGCCCCTGTCCATAATATCCGCCGCTAATTCTGGCGGAGTTTTTTCCAGAGTAATGCGAATGGCCTCCAGAATCGTAGAAATGGGATCTTGCATGGCGACATTTATTTCAGCAGCAGACAGCTCCAAGGTTTTGGGCAGCCCTGAAACCATGTCGCGGCCGCGAATAAGCATAGTTTTTTTCTCTTCTTCGAGCAAAGCTGAGCCAATGGTGATTTTGATATCTTCAGCAGTGCGCTCGCCAATCATCAAGTTGTACTTGCGCTTGATGTAGTGCATGATGCTCTCATCTATATCATCGCCGCCAACCCTGATTGAACGATGGGTAACAATGCCCCCCAGGGAGATTATTGCAGCGTCAGTAGTGCCGCCGCCCACATCCACAACCATGCTGCCGTTAGGCTCTGAAACAGGCAAACCTGCTCCAATCGCCGCCGCCATGGGCTCTTCTATCAGATGCACTTCCCTGGCGCCGGCCTGAATGGATGCCTCTTTGACAGCCCGCTCTTCTACTGCAGTGACCCCGGAAGGCACGCACACCACAACTCTGGGTTTGCGCCGAAACCAACTGCGGCGATAAGCCTGGCTGATGAAATAGCGCAACATCTCCAAAGTTATGTCAAAGTCGGCAATGACCCCGTCTTTCATGGGCCTTATAGCCACAATATTGCCGGGGGTGCGGCCAATCATCTCCTTGGCCTCAGAGCCAACAGCGAGTATGACATCCTTGTCCCTGTTCTTCTGAATAGCTACGACAGAAGGCTCTCTAAGCACAACGCCCTTTCCCTTAACATAGACAAAGGTGTTGGCAGTTCCTAAATCAATGCCGATATCTTGGGTCAAAAAGTTAAGCACGCCCAAATTTCGAAACTCCTTTCGTGTCAAAACTGCAATTGTTATATGGATTCCTATTAGTTTGCCCTGTGAAAATTAGACGTAGCCTTTTTCTTTAAGGCTGGAAAACACACCATCGCCAATGACAAGATGATCAAGAACTTCAATACCCACCAGGCGGCCGACTTCAACGAGACGACGGGTGATATTGATATCCTCCTGGCTGGGAGTAGGGTCGCCACTGGGGTGGTTATGCACCAGAATGATAGCTGCAGCGCTTCGCTTGATAGCCCGGGCAAAGACTTCCCGGGGATGGACGATGGAAGAGTTAAGGCTTCCCCTGGAAACCTCTTCACAGGCAATGATGACGTTCTTGGTATTGAGCAGCAAAATCCTGAACTGTTCTTGCTGCAGGTAACGCAAATCTTCCATTACCCAGGCAGCCACATCCTGAGGGGATTTGATGCGCACCACCTCAGTATCTTGCTGACTGAGGCGCCGTCCCAGTTCGAAAGCGGCTTTGATCTGAGCAGCCTTGGCTTTGCCTATGCCCGTCGCTGCCGCACACAGTTCTTCAATGCCGGCATTATTGACGCCTCTGAGATTTTGAAACTGGTACAATATTGATTCCGCCAACTGAATTGCATTGGCATCCCTGGATCCAGTTCTGATAATAATTGCCAAAAGCTCCTGTACTGAGAGAATTCCAGGACCATATCGGAGCAGCTTTTCCCGGGGACGCATGTCTGCAGGTATATCCTTAATGGTATACCGCACAAAATACCCCCTTTAATTCTGGGCCCTAAATAGCCTGGCCACCGCTGCCACGGGCAGTCCAACTACATTATAATAACATCCGTCGATTCCGGCAATATACCTGCCGGCTAAACCCTGGATGCCATAACCTCCTGCTTTGTCCAAACCTTCACCGCTGTGCACATAATCGGCAATTTCTTGATTATTCATGGAGGCGAACAGCACTTTAGTAGTTACTACATCCTCGGCAACGATCACACCCTTTTCCCACAAGGCTATGCCAGTAATAACAGCATGCCACTTGCCTGATAGTTCCCGCAACATGGCGATATTCTCCGCCGGGCCGGCGGGTTTGCCAAAAATCCTTGCCCCCAGACAGACAACAGTATCTGCCCCTAAAACCGGATCAGAAAAGCGCCTGGAAACGAACTGGGCTTTTCGGGAAGCCATGCTCAAAGCATACTCGGCGGGGGTCTGGTACTGGCCCGCTTCTTCATTGACATCAGCAGGACAGATTTTGACATCAGCAAAGAGCAGCCGGATTAATTCCCGGCGACGGGGTGAAGCGGATGCAAGTATTATTGACATAGCCATCCCCCCTATGCGCGGAAGTAGGGAATCTTATCCATGGCCTGGGTTAGATAACGGGACACTAACCCCACCATTATACCAGTAGGCACTGCAAAAATCATTAGAATAGGAAACATCGAAATGATAGCAATTTCTTCTAAGAACAAGCTGGCCACCGCCAGCTGAGCGATATTGTGGGAGATTGCCCCCACCAAGCTCAGGCCAATGAGGCTAAAATATTTTTTTGCGTATTTGTGGGCCAGAGACATCAGGGCCCAGCTCAGCAGCGCCCCGGCAAAACTCATGGCAAACCCCACGCTGATAAGGCCGGGGCCAAACAGTGAACCCAGCACTGTCCTGCCAACAGCCACAGCCAGGGCATTGCCATAACCGAAGTAGACAATAGTAGTCAAAGTGATGATATTTGCCAGCCCCAGCCTGGCGCCGGTCACGGGAATAGCCGGCAACAGCCCCTCAATGACATGCAAAATTGAAGCCATTGTAATCAGCATGGAGATAATTACCAGCCTGCGCACCGAATCAGTATTTCTGTTCATGTTCTCAGCCCTATCTAAGATCAATATCTCCGTCTTTAGAATCGATTATTTTGACAATCACCCGGTTGGGCAAGCAGGCAATGGGCCTGGCGGAATTGCTGATCCAACCGGTTTCCACACAAATCTTATCGGGACAGGCCGATTCAACCACACAAACCCTGCCGTCTTGCAAATGCACCCTGGTAATGCCGTTGACACCCTGAATATCAAGAAATTCATCTCTTCCCTCTTGATAAAGGGGATAAGTTTTTGTTACAACCCCATCCACCTGGATGACAATGGTGCCCTGAGAATCCCCGGAAGCGAAGAAATAACTGTATATACCTGCCAGCCCAATGGCCAACAGCACTAAAACGATTATTATATCGCCGCGTTTCAAAGCTGTCCCTCTTTTCCCCCAAAGTGATTATATCAGGGTCTGCGGAAGTAGTAATCAACAGAGCCGCTTCCCGGGACGCGAACCAGGCCCGAGGACCAATGGACCCTGCCCTCCCTATCCCAAATCACCGCTTCCACATCCTGCAGTCCTTCAACAAATGCCAGGCCCTGCTCAGGCCCCATGACAAAAACTGCCGTGGACAACAAGTCTGCCACCTGGGCGTTGCCAGCGAGAATGGTTACAGAGCGAACTTTATCTGCAGGCATCCCTGTCCGGGGATCAATAATATGATGATAACGCTTGCCCCCCTCAATAAAGAAGCGCTCATAATCTCCGGAAGTGGCAATTGCTCCCTGGCTGACTTCGATAATTGCAAAATTTGCGCTGGGGGTTTCAGGATTCTTGAGCCCCACCCGCCAGGGGCTGCCATCTGGCTTGCCCGCCAACAGGCCGATATCGCCGCCGGCGTTGGTCAGGCCAAATTCGATCCCGTTTTCCCGCAGAATATCCAGGCAACGGTCAATAATATAGCCCTTGGCCACTCCACCCAAGTCAATATTCATGCCTGCCTCAGTCAAATACACAGTCCCTGCCTCCGGGTTTAGCTCTACCCTCTGCCAGTCTACCAGGGACAGCGCCTCCTTAAGCTGAGTCTGAGAGGGCCTCCGCTCATTGCCCGGGGAAAAATTATACAGGCGCAAAACAGGAGCCAGTGTAATGTCAAAGGCGCCGCCTGTGCGCTGGGCATAGTCCAGGGCAGTGCCAATGACCGCCAAGGTTGCAGAATTGACAGGGACGGGCTCAATTCCCCCCAAACCATCAAGCTTGGCCACATCTGAATCGGGCAAATGGGCGCTGAGAATCCCCTCCAGCTCTTCCATCCTGGCATCAACCCGGTCCAATACTAGATTGGCTTTTGCCTCAGAATCTGTGTAGATTTGCACACTGACAACAGTATCCATGACAAAAAAGGTTTTCTCATAAGCCTTCAGCTTAACCTCTTCACAGGCAGAACAGCCGGACAGGACAGTGACAACCCCAAAAACAAGCAATGTCAGCCATATTCTGGTCTTTCCCAAGGTTCCAACCTCCTGTCCAGTGCACAGTATCAGTGTAACATTTCAGAGGACTGTGGACAACTAATTCATCTTGCCGCCTAAGAAGCCATAGAAGACAAAAATCAGCACCACAACACCCAGGGCCAAAGCCGCCACTAGGACTTCCACATTAAGGTTGGAAATTTTGCCACTAAAATTTGCCATAGCCCTTTGCATCCTCCCCAGCCATTCCCGTTTATCCTCAGGTTGGACAGGAGTCTCAGTTAACTTTCTGTCTACCGCGTCCAATTTGCCAATTGCCCGAGTAAAGACCAGACCCAAATTTTTATAGAGTTCATCCAGATTCCGGTCCCAGGCAGCCAATTTGCCAAAGCCCTTGAGGGAGCCCTTGCCTAAAACAGAATACAAGTCATTGACCCTCTTGTCCAGCAGCCCGGTGGCACCAATCAGCTTGACTGAACCTGTGCCTGCCTTTCGGTATAGACTATCGATCGCCCCGTCTATCCTGGCAGAGTGCTTGCAAATTCCCAGAAAAAGTCCGCCAAAGCCATAGTAGATTCCGTTGACCAAGCTGTCGGCATAGGCAACGGGGCCTTGGCACAACCCCATAAAACCCCGGGCCGCAGGCAGGTATAAAAGCCGCTCCAAGCTGAGCCATGGGGGAAATTTAAGATTATCAATTTTGAACCTATAAACCAAGAGAAGGATTGCCGCGGCTACGGCAATGGTAATTGCCATGCTGGACAGGTCATGCCCATTCCAGACATTGATCCCGGCAACATGTTCCAGGGAAATTTGATCGAAGCCAATTGCCTTCATGGCGGGAATGATAACAGCTCTCGCTGTATGCTGGGGAAAAATCCCGATATAAATAACGGCGGCGGCTCCCAACACTAAAGGCAGCTGTAAACTCAGGGCCATTCTTGCCGGCAGCCGGCTCCAGTCCTTCTCTCCCAAAAAGATATTAACAAAGAGCTTGACAAAATAACAGATTGTAAGCGCAGAAGCCAACACAAAAAGTTTTTCTGCCAGCCACAGCAGCCAAGAGGGGTTGGCGCTGTATAAGTCAGTGAGGGCATGATGCAAAAATGTCTTGCTACCATAGCCATTGAACCCTGGCATGCCGGTAATCCCCAAGGCCCCAATGACGAAAGCAAAGGTCACCAAAGGATACTTCTTCAGCAAGCCCCCCAGCTGATCAAACTCCAGGCTATGAGTATAAACATAGATGGCGCCAACGCACAAAAATAAAGTGGTCTTAAAAACGGCATGATTGAGGATGTGAAAGAGCATGCCGGAAACTCCATAAAGATCGTGGCCAAAGGGCAGGACAGCCGCGCCCAGGCCCATGACAATATAGCCAATCTGACTTACGCTGCTATAGGCCAAAGTCTTCTTGGCCTGGCGCTGCTGCAGGGCTAGAAAGGCCCCCAAAACCATGGTAATCAGACCCAGGCCCAACAAAGTTGAGCCAAAAAATACAGCTCCCGCCCCATTTTGCCCTGCCGGGGCAATTACTGAATAAAACACCCGGAATAAACCATAGGCGCCGGTTTTGATCATTATTCCCGACAGCAAAGCACTGGCGGGAGTGGGAGCGACAGGATGGGCCTTGGGCAGCCAGATATGCAGAGGGAAAATGCCGGCCTTGATGCCAAAACCCAGTAAAAAAGCAATGCCCATGGCTGCCACTAAGCCGGTGTTCTCTGCCACAGCCGGGGGAATGGCGGTAAAACTCACCGTTCCGGTGGCATTATACAGCAAAAATATGCCTGTGAGCAGAGCCAACCCCCCAAACACCCCAAGAAATAAGTACAGATTGCCTGCACTCATTGCATCCGCATCTTCTTTATGGATGACCAGCACATAAGAACAAAGGGTCATCAGTTCAAAAAATAAAAATAAGGTAATCAGGTCGGAAGCCAGAACAACTCCAATACAACCCAGCAGGGTCAGTTGGAGAAAGACATAAAAGCGCCGCGGAGAGCCTTCGTTCTCCATATAGCCAAAGCAATAAATCGAGGTTGCCGTCCAGGCCGCCAAAAACAGCAGGGCAAAAATAGCTGTAAGCCCATTGAGTTCAAAATTCAAGCCCAGGGCCATAAAACCTGGCAGCTGAAAAGTTATCGCTTGACGGCCGCCGCCAAACCAGGCCAGGGCCACACAAATCAGACTGAGAGCAGTAAATGTCAGATTGATCGCACCCAGGCGTTTATTAAGTTGAGTGCGCGCCAGCCAAGTAACCAGCCCCCCCGCCAGGGGGCAAGACAGCGCCAGCGCCAGCAGCCACTGGGCATTCATTTGACCACTCCCATTAGCAAGTTTGCAGCGGATTCCGCCCAGGCCAGAGGATAGTTAATGGGGAAGAGTCCAAAAATCAGGCAACCCAGGGCCAAAAGAACTATAGGCACCCACATGCCTGCTTTCAGCTCCGTAAAGGGCTTTGCCCACACCCGCTTTTCTTTTTCTACTCCTAGGAAGGCATTGATGATAATAGGCAGATAGTAGATTCCATTCATCAGGCTGCTGAGAACAAGGAGAAAGACAAAGCCGGGCTTGCCCGCATCCAGGGCCCCTATGGACAGAACCAGTTTGCTGATAAAGCCGTTGAAGGGCGGGATGCCAATCATCGCCAAGGCGGCCACGGTAAAACAGCCGATGGTAATGGGCATTTGGAAGCCGATGCCCGCAAACTCACGGATTTGCCGTTTGCCGGTCTTGTAAATCATCGCCCCGGCGCAAAGAAACAAAGTCGATTTCATCAGCGCATGGGAAAAAATGTGAAAGATTGTGCCTGTCAGACCGTTGACATTAAGAAGGCTCAGCCCCAAAAGCACATATCCCATCTGACCGATGCTGGAATAGGCCAGCCGCCGCTTGATATCTGTCTGGGCAATGGCCACAGCCGAGCCGAGAAATATGGTGATCCCGGCCAGTACCAAGAGAATTTTATCCCAGCCGGCCTGGGCAATGAGATCAGGTCCGTAAACATTGTAGACCATTCGGATCAACCCGTAGGCCCCCGTCTTGAGCATGATTCCTGAAAGCAAGGCGCTGGCGGGAGACGGCGCAACAGGATGGGCGTCAGGCAGCCAGACATGCATAGGGAAGATCCCCATCTTGATCCCAAATCCCACAAGAAATGAGATAAAGGCCATAAAGGATAAGCGGTTAACCTCGGTAAAAAGATAATTTCCCGGCCCGATTTGTACATTGCCAGCCACTTCAAAGGCGATGACAATGCCAAAAAAGAGGGCGAGGCCGCCAATCAAAGTTAAAATCAAGTATTTATAGCCTGCTGCCATAGCCAAAGGGCTTTCCTCGTGGACAATTAATACATAGGCAGCCAGAGACATCAGTTCAAAAAAGACAAAAAGGCTGAATAAATCCCCGGTGAGAAACACCCCCAGGCAGCCGCCCAGGCTCAGCAGGAGAAAAGGATAATAGCGGTTTAGCCGACCTTCATGAGCCATGTATTCCTTGGAATAGATTGTGGCCAGCAGCCATACCGCTGAGGCAATGAGGGCCAGCATAAAACTGAGCACGTCGGCCCGAAAGGAGATGCCAAAGGGAGGCAAAATGCCGGAGAAACTGACGCCGATTGTTCCCAGGGACTTTATAAAGGGGTACATAGACCCGACCAGTGCCAGAGTAATCCCTGCAATGACCAGGGCGGCAATGTCCCGCAGCTTTGCCGAGGAGCGCTGGATGAAGAAAAGGGGCAAAGTAGCCAGAATTGGGAAGCAAGTAGCCAGAACAGGCAGGTAATTATAGAACTCTTTCACATTGTTCCACCTCCGTTAATCAGGATAGCAAAGCAGTTGCGGCCAGTTCGACAAGCCGCAGCAGGCTGCCAGGCAGGATGCCAAATAACAGGTTGAACGCAGCCATAATAACCATGGCCGTAGCCATGGGCCAGGGCAGCTGATCCCAGACAAACTTGCCCTCTTTGTGGCCGAGAAAAGCTCTTACCACTATGGGCAGATAGTAGATGGCGTTAAGCAGAGAACTGGCCAATATTACTGCCACATAAATGGGTTTGCCTGCTTCCAGGGCGCCAAAAGCTAAATAATATTTGCTGATAAACCCGCTGAAACCCGGAATCCCCACCATGGACAGAGCCCCAATGCTGAAAATGCTCATGGTCAGGGGCATGCGGAAGCCTATCCCCCTGAGCTCATCAATTTTGCGGATGCCAGTCTTGTAGATGATTGCGCCCGCCGCTAGAAACAGCATGGATTTCATTATGCCATGATTGACAATATGGAGCAGCCCGCCCATGATGCCAGAAGGAACTGCCAGGGCGAAACCCATGAATATATAGCTGATCTGGGCGATAGTAGAATACGCCAGCATGCGCTTGATGTCAGTCTGAGCAATAGCCAGCACAGAGCCGGCAAATATGCCGATTGTCGACAACAGCAAAATTACCTCAGGGGCGGGAATGGCCGCAAAGAGATTTGCGCCGAAGATCTGGAAAATAAGTCTGGCGACTACAATGATAAACACCTTAATAATCAAACCCGAGTGAATAGCGCTTGAAGGCGCCGCCGCAGAAGCATGGGCATCAGGCAGCCAGACATGCAGAGGAAACAGAGCCGACTTTATCCCAAAGCCAACAATAAAGAGGGACATGGCCACATAAATATTCCAGGGATAAGAGCTGAAGGCCAGGGGAATGGCTTCAGACAGCGCTCCCATATTCAGCTCACCGGTAACCATGTACACCAGCCCGATACCCAACAAGATCATTCCCGAACCAAGGGTGCTGAGGAACATGTACTTGAGGCCGGCTTCCAGACACAGCTTCCCGGGCTTGATTGCCACCAAGGCGCAGGCGGCTATCGTGCATATTTCAATAAAGATATAGAGATTGAAAAGGTCCCCGGCCATGACCAGTCCGTTTAAGGCAGCCAGCATCACCAAATAAATGGAGTAGTAAGCGGGCAGGGAATCCGGGTGCAGCTCACTCTTTAAATCTCCTAGACTGTAAACCAAAATCAGCAGCCCCACCAAGTTAATGGTTAAATGCATTAGGACGGTGACCCAGTCGACAGTGATTTCAATCCCTGGTCCCCCATGCCCCCCAGGGAAATAGCTGTAGGGTCCATTTTCCCCCACATATAAAGCCGAGGCAATGGAAAGGAGCAAGGCCAGAGACGTCACAGCCAGGGCCCCCCATCCCGGAAAAGAATTTTTCAGTTTGGCCAGCAGGGGCAGCAGCAAGGCAGCAGCAAAGTACACCACCAGAATAAGGACCGGCAGATGGCTCATTCGGCCTCTCCCCTTTTGCTCATTATTTCATCGGCATCTATGGTGCCATAGTATTTATACAGTCTGACAATCATAGCCAGTCCAAAGGCTGTCAAACTGACAGCAGCTGCTAAACCTCCATACATCAAGGCTGAAGGCAGGGGATTGGCTTCCCCGCCAGCTGGGCCGCCGCTATACCCCAGAGAAATAAAGAACAAAAATATGCCGGTGTCCATAATATTCAAGCCAATGACTTTTTTTATCAGGTTGGAATCAGTAAGCATAGTATAAAAGCCTATTATAAACAGGAGCATGGCCGCGAGAAAATGCAGATTGGCCAAGAGTTTGTCAAACATTTTTGTATTCCTTTAGCAATTGGGCAACCAGGCTGAAAACTGCCGCGAAAACCAGCAGGCCCATGGATGCAGCCAAGAGGGGAATCAATCCAGCGCTAAAGAGCCTTTGTCCCTGCCCAAGAAAGTTGGTTAAAAAGGCAGTCCCCTGAAGAATCCCCGCCATGCCTAAAGTCAGGAAAGCCATCCCGCCAAGGGCAGCCAGCCACTGGACTGTTTGGCGCCAGGCCAAAAACCTGGACTGGGGGCCCGGGATCAGCAAACCGAACAAAAAACTGACAGCGATGATTGCCCCACCGGCGAAGGCTCCCCCCGGGGAATTATGCCCCCAAAGGATAAGATACAATCCGTAAACTTGCATAAATGGCGCCAGGAATCTAATCACTGTCTGCAGGACGATATCACTCATTCTTATCCCTCCTGTTGCGATGGGAATGGAGGATGGCAGCCACTGCTGTCATGCCGGCATATAATACCATCAATATGCCAAAGGTATCGTAAGCCCTGTAGTCCATGGCAATCCCCGTAACGAGGTTGACAGCGCCAGTCTCCCTGGCCCCATTCTCCAGATAATGGGCACAAGCCTGATAAAAGGCGGGCCCCTTGCCTCCAAATGCCGGCATTTCTGCTACTGCCACGATCATTACCGCCCCGAGCAGGGCAACAGCAAGCACAGAAACTACTTTCCGCATCATTCATGTCTCCGGGTCTTGCCGATTGCCGCCAACAACAGCAGTGCTGTTGCCCCAGCCCCGACAACGGCCTCGGCAACAGCCAGTTCCGGAGCTCGGAGCATCTGCCAGACCAGGGCCATGACCAGAGAATAGGCGATGAAGATGATGACGGCAGTGAGCAAATCCCGGCTACAGACGGCGATGAGAGCTGAGACCACTAAAAACAGCAGAAGCAGGATATTCAGCAATCCAGTCATATGCTTACTCCCCTTTGCCCTGGTAGTTCCATTTGCAGCTCCCCTCAGCCATACTCTCTGGAATTGCAGCCTTGGCCATTGCATGGGCGGCAGTGGCGTTGGTAATCACCACTAAGACTGCAATCAGCAGGAGCTTGAAAGTGCTCCATGTAAAACCCAATCCTATCCCCAGGCCCAAAAAGACCAATAGGCAACCCAGGGTATCACACTTTGCTGCAGCTTGAATGCGGCAATAGACATCGGGAAGGCGCCACAGCCCTAAAGTGCCGGCGCCAAAGAAAAAGATGCCCCCAACAAGAAGAAGAATTATACCTATGTCCAAAAATCCCATACCGGCACCCCCTAAGATAGTTTGTCCTTTTCCAGGTATCTGGCCACACTGATTGTTGTCACAAAGATGACGAGAGCGCAGACGATGGCCGCATCCAGGAAATAAGTTTCAAAGATGCAGGCGCTAACAGCCAGCAAAGCGACAATTCTTATCCCCAAAGAGTTTATGGCCAACAGCCTGTCAACTGCTGCCGGGCCCGTTGCTGCCCGCCCCAGGCAGGCAAAAATCAAGAAGAGAAGAGGGATGCATAACCCCGGCAATAATTCAGCCATTGTCCTCCTCCATTCCCCGCAGAAAACTTAACAGCGGCCACTGAACGATTTTCTGAGCAGCAGACAGATTGAGGGCATGAACTGTAAATTTCTCCCCTTTAACGGCAACAGTCAGAGTTCCCGGGGTCAGGGTAATTGAATTTGCCAATACCGTCTTCAAAAAACCGGATTTCAACCCGGGATTAAAGGTAACCAGCACCGGCTGCAGCTGAAATTTTGGACTGAGGACAAGCCTGGCTGTTTGCAGCCCGGCAAGGATTAACTGGCCCAACAGGTACAGGCCAAGAAAAAGAAAGCTAATAATCTTAGGGGTGCATAGCCCTCTCCCCTCAGCCGCCAAATTCCGATTGTGCCAGAGGACCAGCAGTGTGGCAACTGCGCCCGCTGCCCCGCTGGCCAGGGAAATTCCCGCCAGCATGAACCAGAAGCCCAGCAAGCAAAACCAGTAAAAAATAGTTCTGAGCAAAGCACTCCCCCCTAAATCTGATTAAGGCAAGCGCCTGTCAGAAGACAGGCGCCACCCGGGTACAACAGTCTCTCAATTAATCTAAAGCAACACCCATGATTTTGCTTATCTCCGAAGCAACCTTTTGCCTGCCGACGGGGCAGCCATTTACCGGCGCGTTGCCCGAGGCAACTGCCTCCGCAAAAGCAGCACAGCCGGCATGACCGCAGCCGCCGCAGTTGGCGCCTGGCAAGATGGCAAGAATCTCGTCAATCTTTGGATCCTTTTCCACTTTAAATTTGACACTGGCCCAAGCCAGGATCCCGGCGAAAAAGATGCCCAAACCTGTCAGCAAGAGTATTGGAATCAAGATCTCAAGGAATTTATCAATCATCTCAAGCACCGCCTAAAGGACGAATCCAGAGAAAGCCATGGCGAGAATCCCGGCGGTAATCAAAGCAATTGGGACTCCGGTAAAGGCTTCTGGAACGTCGCTGAGTTCAAGTTTTTCCCGGATACCGGCAAGGATGACCATAGCCAGGGTAAAGCCGGCAGAAGCGCCAAGACAGTGGATAATGGTCTCCAATAAGTTGTATCCGAAGCCAATGTTGAGAATGGCAATCCCCAAAATGGCGCAGTTAGTAGTAATCAGAGGCAGGTAGACACCCAAAGCCTTGTGCAGTGTCGGGCTGACCTTCTGCAGGAACATTTCCACAAACTGGACCAGAGCCGCGATAACTAAGATAAAGACTATGGTCTGCATATATTCCAGATGCAAAAGAACCAATAGTTTTTGCAGCAACCAAGTCAGGGTGGAAGCCACAGTCATGACAAAGGCAACACCCATGCCCATGCCAATAGAAGTATCCAGGCGCTTGGATACCCCCAGAAATGGGCAGATGCCTAGAAACCGGTTAAAGACAAAGTTGTTAAAGAAGATGGCGCCAAAGAAAATCATCACTAGTTTCACTGCTTACGCCTCCCTTTTTGCCGCAACAGTTTTTTTGCGGGGGCTTTTCTTGCGGGTAAGGGCGTTAATCAAAGCCATCAGCGTTCCCAGGGTAAAGAAAGCACCCGGAGGCAGAGAAAATATCGTAGCCATTGAAACATTTTCACCTGTCAGAGCATAGCCGAATATCGAGCCGGCCCCCAGGATTTCCCTGATGACGCCGATGACAGTAAGGCTGAGAGTAAAGCCCAAGCCTATGGCCAGCCCGTCCAAGGCGGATTTGCCTATAGAATGCTTAGAAGCATAGGCCTCAGCCCGGCCAAGGATAATGCAGTTAACCACAATCAGAGGCAGGAAGATGCCCAGCGCCTCATAAAGGGGATAGACATATGCTTCCATCAGCATGGAAATGATGGTGACAAATGTGGAGATGATGACAATATAACTAGGGATGCGCACCTGACTGGGAATGACATTTTTGAGGGCAGCCACGACAACATTTGAGCCAATGAGCACCGCAGTAGTGGCCAGGCCCATGCCGATGCCATTAATTGCCAGAGTAGTTATGGCCAGGGTAGGGCACATGCCCAGGACCAACCGAAAAGTCGGGTTTTCCAGAAAAATTCCCCGCTTCAATTCTTTCAAGATTGACATTTGCTTCCACCTCCTATTGGCCTGTTCCGGAACTGGGTCCGGCTTTAATAGCGTTGATCATTGCATCCAACATGCCCTGGGAAGAATAGGAGGCGCCGCTGACCAAATCCACATCCAGAGTCTGGCCAACTTCAATGGCGCTGCTGAGTTGGCTGAATGCGGGTTCGGCCACCCCAACCGTATCGCCGTGGGTAAGGATCTGCACTGAGCTAATCCGCCCATCTTTCATGGTAAAGCTTACCCGGATGGGCTCACGGCTGAAACCTTCTGCCTCACCTATATATTTTCCGTCAGGTAAATAGCTCAGATCCAGGACACCTTCGGAACGGAGGGCATTTTTCACGGCCTCAACCAGACCCTCGCTGGAATAGGTAGCGCCGCTGACCAGGTCGACATCCAGACTCTGCTCCTGTTTTATTGCGGCAATGATAGCTACAAAAGCTGGTCCCGAAACCTCAGCAGTGTCATCCTGGCTGATAATTGTTATTTCCGTAATTTTCCCGCCGGCAACAGTTACTTCTACAGTAATATCACTGCTGAATCCCCGTGCGGTGCCAGTGTATTTCCCTGGAAGTAGGGAGCTGATGTCAATGGGAACATCCGCCTGGCCGCCAAACTCCGCCAAGGCATCGCGCACTGCCGCCTTAATCCCCTCAGAGGACATGGTGGCGCCGGAAACTGCGTCCACTTCAACAGTCTGCTCATCAATCATCGCTTGAGGAATTTGCTTGATTGCAGGGTCGGAGACATTAGGACTCTCTTTGTGACTGACGATTTCAACATCAGTGAGCTTGCCTCCGGCAAAGGTTACGTTGACAGTAATGTCGCCGCCGAAGCCCCGGCCGGTGCCGGTATAAACTCCATCAGGGACTTTGGCAAAGTCGATGCTAGTGTCTTCCACCAGACCGGCATAAGCGCCGACAAATTGAACGGCCTTGCGCACACTGCCAATTACCGCCATGGAAGAGGAAGTAGCCCCCGAGATGGCATCCACATCTTCACCGGCGGCAAAGGGGGATTCCAGGCCCTTGCCCACAAACTGGTCCAGGTAGCCGGCAGCGGCGACTTTGCTGCCTAGGCCGGGAGTCTCCGAATGGCTGAATATCAGGACACCGGTTACGCTGGCCTCGGAATCCAGACCTACCAGCATATCAATCCCGGCGGAGCTGTAACCCTTCCCCACTAACCGCACCACATAACCAGCCGGCTCGCCGTTCTTCATGGCGTGCCAAAGGGCGAGTTCGGTTTCCTCCTGGCGGATAAATTCATCTGCATCTATGACTTGGGCAAGTGTTTCATACAATCTCTTTTCAGAGTTTGCAGCAATAATGTCCTTGGTCAGCATATTCACCCCCGCCAGCAAGCCGGCGGAAATAGCTGCAATCAGGCCAAGGACGACAATCATCTTTGCGGTTTGATTCACGACACCTTCACCTCCCCGAAGGTTTTAGGCACGGTATAGCGATCAATTAAGGGAACTAATGCGTTCATAAACAAAATAGCGTAAGTGACCCCTTCGGGGGCGCTGGCAAATTTTCGCACAAACATGGTAATCAAACCGCAGCCAATGCCGAAAATCAGGCGTCCGATTTTTGTGGTAGGAGAAGTAACCATATCAGTGGCCATAAACACTGCCCCAAAGAGAAGACCCCCAGCCAGCAAATTAAAGGCCACGTCATACAGAGAGAACTGACTGCTGAAAAAAGCAAAGAGGGCAGCGGCGCCAATGAAGCCAACAGGTATGCGCCAATCAATATGCCCTTTAAGCAGCAAATAGAGTCCGCCAATGCTAATGGCCAGGGCTGAGGTTTCACCCAGGCAGCCGCCTGTATTGCCCAAAAACATTTCCAGGAGGCTGGCCTCGGCCCCTCCCAAGGGAGTGGCCCCCGTTGTCAAATCGGCAAACCAGTTGCCAAGGCCCAGGGGATTGCTCCAGGCGGTCATTATTACCGGCCAGGCCATAAAGACAAAGGCTCTGGCTACAAGGGCCGGGTTGAAGATATTGTTGCCGATGCCGCCATAGGCCTGCTTGGCCAGGAGAATGGCAACGGCATTGGCGATTACTACCAGCCACATGGGGGCTGTGGGCGGCATAATCAGAGCAATAAGCAGGCCGGTAACTGCCGCGCTGCCGTCAAAGATGACGCCGGCATGTTTAAAGCCTTTGTGGCGTATTGCCATAAATACCCCTTCAATAACCATGGCCGAAACCAAAGAAGTAATAAGCAGAATGAAGGCATGAAGGCCAAAGTAGAGAACTGAAACCAAAGAAACCGGAATCAGTGCGATTACCACATCCCACATTATGCTGCTGATAGACTTTCCCCCCAGTATGTGGGGAGATGGGCCTGTCAAGAATTTATCCGACATAGATTATCCCTCCCTGCACAGCTACTTGCGGCGCCGGCGCTTTATTTTATTCTTTGCCGTCTGGATATATTTGACAATGGGAATCCTAGACGGGCAAACATAGGAACAGCAGCCGCACTCAATACAATTAAACAAATGAAATTGCTCTGCCAAATCTAACTTGACTTTCCTGGAATAAAGAGCAAGATAATTGGGCAAAAGTTTTTGCGGACAGGCATCCACACAACTGGCACAGCGAATGCAGGTCCTCTCCTCATATTCTCTGGCCTCTTTTTCGGTGAATGCCAATATGCCGGAAGTGCCTTTGGTCACTGGCGAATTGAGGTCGGCAACCGCTTTGCCCATCATGGGACCGCCGTTGATTACTTTTATGGCATCGGCAGTCAGTCCCCCACAGAAATCAATGAGTTCAGCGATGGGTGTGCCTAGGCGCACCCTGACATTTTTGGGTTCTGCTATTCCCCTGCCTGATACTGTCACTACTCTGTCAATTAACGGACGGCCCAGGCTAACAGCCTGATGCACGGCAACGGCAGTAGCCACATTGCTGACGACGATGCCAAGGTCAAGAGGCAATCCCCCCACCGGCACTTCTCTTCCCGTCAGGGTCTTAATGAGCTGGCGCTCACCGCCCTGGGGATAGCGCACCGGCACCGAAACCACGCTGATATTGTCAAACTCCCTGGTCAAATCAGTGATATTGGCAATGGCATCGGGTTTGTTTGCCTCGATGCCGATGATGGCGGTTTTGGCGCCACAGGCCTCCATTAACAGCTTAATGCCGAGCACAAGCTCCTGGCCCTGCTCCACCATCAGCCTGTGGTCAGTGGTAAGAAAGGGCTCGCATTCTGCGCCGTTTAAGATAAGAGTGCTGACGCTTTTGCCCTCAGGTGGAGTTAGTTTAACATGAGTGGGGAATGTTGCCCCTCCCATGCCCACAATCCCTGCCTCCCGAATGAGCTGACGGAGTTCGGCTGGAGAGGCATAAATCTTTCCTTGTCCCGTAAAGCCTGAATTTGCCTGATCAGCAACAATATCAATGCCCTCAGCATCTACAGCAGTCACTTCGCCGGCAACGCTGGCAATAATTGGCGCCGCTACAAAGGCGTCGGTATCGGCGATTTTTTGTCCAACTGCGACTTTATCTCCCGGCGCCACCACTGGGCTGCAGGGCGGCCCCAGATGTTGCGTCAACAACAGCCGCACTGTTTTAGGCAGGGGCATGTCAACTATTGGCTTGCCAGCAGTTAATTCCTTGTTATATTTAGGATGAATACCCCCGGGAAATTTTTTCACGAAAATCACCCCTTACAAGTTTAAGTATAGGCACAACCGCCCAAAAATAAAAGAGTCTATTTGAGCAAATTGGCGCCGGGGATACCGGGTTTGGTCATCTCTTGGGGATTGAGGATTATATCCAGTTCCTCTTCGGTTAGTATTCCCTTTTCCAGGACGATTTCTCGAATAGGCCTGCCTGTGGTAATGGCCTCTTTAGCGATTACCGTGGCTGTTTCGTAGCCAACATGGGGATTGATGGCAGTAATAATGCCAACACTCTGCTCAACCATCTGCCGGCAGCGCTGGACATTGGCGGTTATCCCCTTGACACATCTAGCTGTAAACACCTTGACCACATTGCTGAGAATGTCCAGGGACTGCAGAAGATTAAAGGTCAGCACCGGTTCCATGACATTGAGTTCCATCTGGCCTGCTTCAGAAGCTAATGTGACAGTCAAATCATTGCCAATGACCTGGAAGGCCACCTGATTGACAACTTCTGCCATGACAGGATTGACCTTGCCAGGCATAATGGATGAACCAGGCTGCATTGCAGGCAGGTTAATTTCATTTAAGCCGCAGCGGGGACCGGAAGCCAGCAGCCTCAAATCATTAGCCATCTTGGAAAGATCGACGGCGCATATTTTTAGGGCCGAAGAAAGCCCCACATAGACATCGGTGTTTTGGGTGGAATCCACCATATTCGCCGTCCGCGCAAGGGGAAGTTTGGTATTGGCGGCCAGTATTTCAGTAACTTCATCAATATATTCAACATCTGCATTAAGCCCAGTGCCAACAGCAGTGGCACCCATGGAAATTGTCTGCAATCCGGAGGCGGCAGCTTGAATGCGCTTAATATCTCTGCCGATGGCGCAGGCCCATGCTCCAAATTCCTGACCCAAACGGATGGGAACAGCGTCCTGCAGATGGGTGCGGCCCATTTTTATAATGCCGTCGAATTCCTGTTCTTTTTCTTCCAGGGCTTGTCCCAGGCCAATAAGGGACTGGACTAGGGCAGCTGACAGCTTAAGGGCAGCAATCTTTATGGCAGTGGGGAAAGCATCATTGGTGGATTGAGCCATATTGACGTGAGTATTAGGAGAAACCTGGACATAATCTCCCTTTTTGCCGCCAAGCAATTCAATGGCACGATTGGCCACCACTTCGTTGGCATTCATATTATATGAAGTGCCTGCCCCTCCCTGAATGACATCAACTACAAACTGGTCAATAAATTTTCCTTCAAGAATTTCATCACAGGCGGCGACAATAGCGTTGCCAATTCTGGGGTTTAGCCTTTTGACATTGACATTAGCTTGAGCTGCGGCTTTTTTTACATGGGCCAGGGCCATAATCAACTCTCTGTGCGGTTTATAGCCGGTAATAGGAAAGTTGTCTAAGGCCCTGGCAGTCTGAATTCCATAGTAAACATCCTGGGGGACTTCCCTGTCTCCTAAAAGATCACGTTCACGTCTGTAAGGTACCACCATGAATCCTCCCTCGAATTATTAAACTTTTTTTACTACTTCGACTTGAATCCAAAAATTCCTTCCTGCCTCAGAAACTACAGATAGTATGCCAGAGCCTGAAGCTCTGCCGTGACATCTGAATTCTGCACCCGCACCCCATCGGGAACATTAAGCAGTACCGGCGCAAAATTCAGGATTGCCCTAATGCCTGCCGCTACCAGAATATCACATACTGACTGGGCTGCAGCCACAGGAACGGCGATGATGGCCATTTTAATCTCCTGTTGGCGGACGAAGCCCACCAGTTCCTCCATAGGCCGAACTTCATAAGCTCCATGAACTTGGCCTATTTTTGAAGGATGCCCGTCAAACAGGCCGACAATCTTGGTGGCGGTCTGTTGATAGCGGTTGTACCGGCACAGGGCAGCGCCAAGATTGCCAACACCTACCAGAACAATTGGTATCTCCTTGTCTAGTCCCAAGATGCCTGACAGTTTCTCAGAAAGGTCAGCAACCCGGTAGCCTTTACCTTTGATGCCAAAATCTCCAAAAATAGATAAGTCCTTGCGAATTTGGGCGGGATTTAAGTTTAAATCATGGCCCATTTGCTGAGAGGACACGGAATCGACATCGTAATATTGCAGTTGTTGGAGATAGCGAAGGTAAACAGGCAGCCTGCGAATGACCACATCGGGTATCCGGTGGGACTTAGCAGTCAAATAGCAATCCCCCCTTAAATAATAATGGACACGTAAAAATTTTAACATGACATAGTCTTTACTGCAACAATATCTGGCTGTATTTCACATGCAGCCAGATATTGTTTATTTTTATGGCAAGATTCACCGGCCTTTTATTTGATGCTGTCTGCCCTCATGATCAATAATATAGCTTTCATAAAAAATAAGTTGGGAAATGGGAACCACTTGCAAATTGCGTTCTTTAAAATTCTGCAAGACTAAAGGCAGGGCAGCTGCAGTGTACTTCCCATTATTGTGAAAGAGAATTATTGAGCCCGGCCGGGTCTTTTCGGTGACCCTCAGCACTATATCCTCGATTCCACGCTCCTTCCAATCAAGAGAGTCAACATCCCACTGGATTGCATAGTAGCTCAGCCCGGCAATTGTTGACAGCATCGACTGAGAATAATGGCCAAAGGGCGGCCGGAAGAGCTTGGCTTCAAAGCCTGTTACATCTTTGATAGTATTGTGGGTGGTCATGATCTCGCTTTCAATTGCAGCGGCAGAGAGATTGCCCATTTCCGGATGAGTGGCGGAGTGATTGCCTATCTCGTGACCCCGATTAATAATCTCCCTGGCAGCTTCGGGATTATCCTCCACCCAGAATTTTACCACAAAGAATGTAGTTTTAAGATTAAACTGATCAAGGATATCCAATATGTCCCGAGTATACTCACTTCCCCAAGCTGCATCAAAAGAAATGGCGACCTTATTGTCATCCCTCTCCACAGAATAAATGGGTGCCTTGCCGGCAACGGGAGCTGTCGGGGCAACCGGAACAGCGGTCCTGGCGCTGCAGCCAGCAACTGCAGCCAAGGCCAGCATCAGGAACACAAGCCTCTTCATTATTCCTCTCCCCCTATTTTACCCGGGCCAAGGCCCGGTCCAGCAACTGGGCTGCATTGCCATAATCGGCGCCGCCCCGCTCTACCACCTGGTGCAGCAGCTTTGCCGCCGGCTTATATTGTTTGAGATAATAATAACTTGCCCCCCGCAACCAATCATGCTCCAGCTTATCGCCGCGGGTTGAAGAACGCAGCACTGCCAGGAGTTTTTTCCATTCCCCCTGCTGGAAGAGAGCTTCCGCTTTCAAGGTCTGCCAAGGTCCCTGGGGACGCGGCGGACAAAGACGAAGTGCATCGGCAGGTTTTTCCTGACCCAGCAGAACCGCTGCCAGCAAAAAATCCCTCTCTTCCCCTGCCTCATGTTCTTCCAGCCACTGCCGGGCCTTATCCCAGCTGCCGCTTTGCAAGAAAATCCCTAAAAACTGCCACCATAATTTGCTGCCGGCCCCAAGGGGACCCGCAACCTCCAGAGCTTGCTCCCAGCGGCCCTGCCGTAATAGGCGCAAAGTATTGTGTCTTGCGTACAGCTCTCGCCAGTTTCTAACGGCCATATCAATTAAGCTCCACAGTCCCGCTGCCACCAGCACTATTACTCCCGGGATAACTAGATCCCGGACATACAAAATGACTGCTGCCGTCAGCAAAATCCCCCGCCAGCCATTGCCCATGTACAAACCTTCCAGCCCAGGAAACCGCGGTTTCTTCGCCTGGGCCTCAATTTTTCCCGCCCGGAAACTGCAGAGGATATAGGCCACCTTCCATCCCCCCCCGCTAAAAGGATATTCCTAAAGAGGGAAAAATACGCCATTAAAAGGGGACGGTCCTCCAATTTGTCGTTAGACAAATTGGAGGACCGTCCCCGAATTTGCAAATTGGAGGAACGGCCCCGGATATTAAATACATACTGTCAACTTTTTTACTGCCTTGGCCAGACTGGCAGGAGCAAGATCAAATTTGCCGGCAACCGCCTCCAAATTCTCCAGTCCCTGGACAAACACCAGCAAAGCGGCGGTCCACAACTGCACATTCCGGATTGGCGGCCTATTTTTTAGCCAATACGATGTCCAACATTTATGGACAAGGGCCAAGGCAAAATATCCGCACCCCTGCTGGTCAAGGATTCTCACAGCTCCTTCCAGCACCGCTGCCGCCCCGCTAGACAAGCCCTTGCACCAGTAATGACGCCGCCAAGGGTCTATTCCCCGTTCCCTCAGAGAATCATATATATCCTTCTGCGGGCTGCCTACCCCTCTTTGCCAGATTCTAGCCTGGAGCTTGTTGATTAACTGCTGGCAGTTTAGATCCAAGACAGCCGCGCACAATCTGTTCCGAGCTGGGGAGCTGCAATGCTCGATTACCCACAGCATCTGGGACCAGACTTCCGGTTCTTCTAAAGTCTTTAACTCCTCAGGACCAGCTTTCCCTTCGAGAATGCGGGCGATTGCTTCATTGGGAATGCGCAGGTGGTAGGGGATTTTACCTTTGCCTCCGGCACAATACTGCATGTAGACCACATAAGGACTCTCTGGTTCAATTTGATTGGCTTGGGCAAAAATCCCGGCCGCGGCAGCCAGGTAGCCGCAGTTATAAGTAGATATACCCAATAAAAGCTGGACTTCATAACTGGGGCAGGTTTCCCGGAGACCCCGGAACAAATTCATCGCCCGCCGGTCCAGCCCCAACAGTCCGTAGGTGGTTCCCAGTTTCAGCATTTCATCAGGATCGTCGCTCCACAGCTGGTCGAGAATCTGAATCTGCCGGCGCACAGCCAACTCATCATTGACAATATAAGAGAATGCCGCCAGGTTGCAGTTGGCAAAAAGATTTTGCGGCTCCCGTTCCAGGACCTCCCGGGTCACCTCAATGGCCTTGCCTATCTTCCCCATTTGAAACCAGCTCAGGGCCAAGTTATTCTTGGGGGCAATCAGCTCCGGCTCGATGGCGCTTGCCCGGGTAAAGCACTTGATTGCCTCCGGTAGCAGTCCCTTGCTGACCAGCTCCACACCCTGAGCGCTAAACTTCTCAATTAGATCCCGCTTGTACTGGCTCAGCATGGGCAAATCGGTGCGCAGATAGTCCAAAATTTCCTCAGCCTGCCAGCTGTAGTCTCCCTCTGGCTCCTGCTCCAGATACTTGCGCAAGTATTTGCTGGCCTCCCGGTATTGCTGCTGCTGGCCAGAATTCATCGCCAGCCAAAACCAGCTTTCGCTTAAACCGCTGTCCATCTCTTTGACAATGCGCTTGAAAATCGAAGTTGATTTTTTAAAATTGCCCAGCTCGCTGAGCAGACAAGCGAGATTGAAATGATTTACGGGATTAGCAGGATCCACTGCCAAAGCCCTTTCATAATAAGTCAGGGCCTTGTCCAAATTATTTTTATAATAATAGTAGTTCCCCAGCTCAAAATAATGCTTTGAACCTTCACGAAAATTTATTACCTTGTTGGTCATTTCTGTCCCACCCTTCTGGGCAATGCTAACCTATTCTAGCAAACTCCGCTGCCAATGACAATAGTATCGCCGCCGAAGCGGCACACTTCTCATTACGGTAAAAAAGCACCCGCCCCAGGGGCGAATGCACCTCAATTTTCAGTTGGCAAAAACGCGTCAGTCAGCCTGCTTATTTTTTCACTATAGTCCAGGTTGGCAAGATCGTAGCTGTCTAGATGAATGGAATATTCCCCGCCATAGTTGATCCGAAACCTGCACTGGGGGTTAGTTAGCATCAGAGTGATTACAGAAGAAGCCATATCCCCGTCAGGGGGCAGGTCCCAGTGATTGGCGGCGAAGACGCTAATTACTATTAGACCATGGGGTTTCGCCGACACAACCTTCACCCAGCCGTCACAAAGGCGGGTCAGCTGTTCCAAGAGTCCCAGGCCAAATCCCACTCTGCGTGTAGTGCGGGTGGTATAAAATGGGCTGAGAACCTTCCGAGGTTCGATGCCTCTCAGGCCCGAGCCATTATCGGCAATGACCAGAATTTTCTTGCCGCCCTTGGTAACCAAGGTGATGATGATGTCGTCAGCTCCTGCATTCAAAGAGTTTTCCGTCAGGTCCAGTATATGCAGAGAAAAATCATTCATTTTCGGAAACACCTGCAGCCGTTATCATATCATCCGCTTCCTTGTCATGGGAGGCAATCCATTTGGCAAGATCATAGGCCTGGTAGGAAGTAACATAAAGGGGAATCTCCTCTTCTTCCGCCCGCCTAATTGTTTCCGGATCAGGCTTTCTCCCGCCGGCGACAATTACTGCTGCCAATTCCTTTAACACAGCCACAGCAATAATGTTGGGATGAGTATGATGGGTTATCCAGATCTGCCCCTTCTCGGCATGGGCGATGGCATAACTCAAAATATCACAGACAATACAGCCGCGAAAGCAGACTTCCTTTGCAGTGTTTGCGCTTGCGGGCGCAGTGGGAGACATATCTAATTTTTTCATATTGCATCCGGTCCCAAGTCCACTCGCATAGTAACCACCGTTCCCTGCCCGGGCTTAGTTTCTATGCCCAGGAAATTTACGCACCTCTTAATATTGGGCAACCCCATACCGGCGCCGAAACCGATTTCCCTAATTTCATCACTGGCAGTGGAAAACCCCTCTTGCATGGCAAGCTTTAAGTCTGAGATGCCGGGGCCGTTATCCTTAGCCACGAGCTCAATATATTCGAAATTGATTTCCATAATCAGGGTGCCCCCGAAACCATGGATTACCATATTCATCTCTGCCTCATAGGCTGCAATTGCAAGCCTGCGCACAATTTGCTGATCAAACCCATAGTCCATCAGGAGCTTGCGCATATCACTGGCAGCCTTTCCCGCATGCTCAAAATCGAATTCCTGAACAAAGAATTCTTTTTTACACAGAGGGGCAGACATTGCATTCACATCCCGGGTCCTTGATGCAGGGCTTTATGCCAGACTGATACAGGCGGCCGCAACTCTCAAACATGGTCATTCTCGTTCGCAGCAGGGGAATTTTGCAGGCACAGGCTAATTCCTGCAGGGAGCGATGCACTGGCTTGCCTCTAACCACTACGATCCCACCTAACTCAGCCATTTCCGCTGTGCGCACCACCTGAATATTGATTAAACCGGTCAGCAAAAGTGTAGACGGCCGTGTGAAGGCGAGGACGTCACTGAGCAGATCTGCGCCGTAGGCGCAATGCACTTGCCGGGACAGGTCCAGTTTCGGAGTCAAGATAGAGGCATCAAGTTTTGTAGCTATGTCATATAGATTCAATGCATTCTGTCTCCTTCCCGTTATGTGAAACATTTCACTTCAATGGACTATATATATGGGCCTTTGCCCTGTACATTTTTCAAGAGACCACTTTGCTAAGATAAGAACTGCCACAGTCTCTAGAGGCATTATACCATATCCCGAATACTTGGGAAAGAGTATTATTACCCCCTCTGGACGAGAAATAGCCTGGCCTCCCTTACTGCGGCAAAGGAACCTGTGATACAGACAACATCCGCCTGGGACATTGCCGCTCTTATCCCTTCGCTGATTGAATCAACCTGTATCCCCCCGGACAAGCCCCCAGGGGTAAAGCTGCGCTGGTCCAGGACTGGGGCCCAGTACACCAGCTCAGTTGTCGAAAGCATTATTGCCAGCATTTCGGTTGCCCGTTTATCAGCCAAAAATCCCGCTACAAATGCTAATTTTCCCCCGGGATGGCGCCGGACAATGGCCGCCAGCAAGTTTGCGACGGATTCAGGGGTATGGGCCACATCCAAGACAAAAGCAGGCCTCCCCGGCAAGACTTCAAAGCGTCCCGGCAGCCGGGGCGCCCTCTTGATGCCCTGGATAATTGCCCTAGAGCTGACACGGGGGTGGAATGCTGCCAGGCAGGCGGCCATAGCTGTATTTTTTTTGTCGGCATCTGTAATAAATTCAGTTTCAACTGATAAGGTCTTGCCCGGCAGCCTGAGTTCAAGTGGGCCTCTCTCCTGCCAGGCAAAATCCTCATCAGCCGCAAAGACTGGAGCTCCCAGGCGCCCGGCTCTCTCCCTCAGTATTGTCAAGGCCTCCCCTTTTGCTGCTGTAACCAGGGGAGTTGCAGGCTTAATAATTCCCGCCTTTTCCCGGGCTATTTGCTCAACAGTATTGCCCAAAATGCCTTGGTGTTCCAGCGAAACATTGGTAATGCAGGTGGCCAGGGGGCGGCGGAAGAGATTGCCGGCGTCCAGTCTCCCCCCCAGCCCCGCTTCCAACACAATAGTCCTTGCTCCCAGGTCTCGAAACCACATAAGGGCCGCCGCTAAAATTATCTCGCCAAAAATCCAGGCGCCGTATTCCTGGGAGAGTTCAGGCAAATTTGCCCGGATATCCGCCACATATCCCTCCAGAGTCTCTTCGTTAATATCTGCGCCCTTAAAATTAATCCGTTCGGTTAAGTTCAGCAAATGGGGTGAGGTGACCAGGCCGGCGGCGATTCCGGCCTGGGCGAGAATGGCGGCCAAAGTAGAGGCTACAGTGCCTTTACCTTTGCTGCCGGCGATGAAAAACACTTCAAAATCTCTATATTCCGGCACCAGATGGTTTAACAGCAGCCAGGCCCGATATAAATTAAAATTTAGCACGCTGAACCTGGGCAGCCCTTCCAGCCAGACAAGGGATTTATGCATCAATAGCTCCCGGCTCTCTTCATCTGGGCCAGCCGCTCTAGGACCTGCTCCCGTTTGCCTTGATAATCCAAAAGCTTTTCCCTTTCAGTGTCAATTACGGCCTGGGGGGCTTTGCTAATAAATCCGGAATTGGCCAGTTTTTTTTCAATCCGCTCCACTTCCTTGTCCAGCCTTGCCCTTTCCTTTTCCAGGCGCTGCATTTCCTGCTTGATGTCAATAACCTCTTTCAGGGGAACCAGGAGTTCCCCAAAGCCCAGAGTCCTGCCCACTGCCTCTGTGGGCTTTGTCTCCTGGACCATGACCTTGAACTCGCTGGCCCGGGCCAGATGGCAAACCAAAGCTGATAGCTCACTGTAGCCCTTGTCGGCATCAACATAGAGCCAGGCAGGTATTTTTTTGCCGGGGCTTAAGTTTAGCTCGCTGCGGATGTTGCGCACCGCCCAAACCAGTTCCATTACCGTCTCAAACTGACTGCCGTTATACGCGCCGTCAGTCTTAGGCCAGGAGGACAGGGCAATGGATCCCGTCTCCAGTTGCTGCCAGATTTCCTCAGTGATAAAAGGCATAATCGGGTGCAGCAGCTGCAAAGAGCCAGTCAGCACTTTTTTCAGCACTGCCTGGGTCATTGCTCGCTGGCCCGAATCTCCTGCCAGGCCCAGTTTTGCCGCCTCGATGTACCAGTCACAAAACTCATTCCAGAGGAAATCATAGATTGTCCGGGCAGCTTCCCCCAGCTCGTATTTCTCCAGATTCGTGGTGACACCGGCCACAGCAATATTGAACTTCTCCAAAATCCAGCGGGAGGGAATGTCTAACTCCTGTTTTTTAACAGGCTCAGTGTCTCCCTCAAGGTTCATGAGCACAAAACGTGCTGCGTTCCAAATCTTGTTGGCAAAATTGCGGCTGGCATCCACCTTATCCAGCTGAAAGCGGATGTCATTCCCCGGGGCAGCGCCGGTAAGCAAGGTAAAGCGCAGGGTATCGGCGCCATATTCTTTAATAATATCCAGGGGATCAATGCCGTTGCCAAGAGACTTGCTCATCTTGCGCCCCTGCTCATCCCGGACCAGGCCGTGGATATATGCGTCTTTAAAGGGGGCTTGGCCGGTAAACTCCAGAGAAGTAAAGATCATCCTGGCTACCCAGAAAAAGATAATGTCATAGCCGGTGACCAGCACGCTGGTGGGGAAATAATGACGGAAATCTTCGCCATCTCCGGGCCAGCCCATAGTGGAAAAAGGCCACAGGGCCGAGCTGAACCAGGTATCCAGCACATCCGGATCCTGAACCAGTTTGCCGCCGCATTTGGGGCAGCAAAGGGGATCTTCCCTGGCCACAATGGTCTCGCCGCACTGGCAATACCAAGCCGGTATCCGGTGCCCCCACCACAGCTGCCGGGAAATGCACCAATCCCGAATATTTTCCAGCCAGTTGAAGTAAATTCGTTCAAAGCGCCGGGGCACAAATTGCACATCTCCCTGGCGCACAGCCTCAATTGCCGGCTGGGCCAAAGGCTTCATTTTCACAAACCATTGTTTGGACACTAAGGGCTCCACCACTGTGGCACAGCGCTGACAGTGGCCGGTGGCGTTGACATGGGTCTCAGTCTTGACAAGAGCGCCCTGGGCAGCCAAATCTGCCACCAGGGCCTTGCGGCACTGATAACGGTCCATTCCCGCATATTTACCGGCCTCAGCGGTCATCCTGCCCTCTGTATCGATAACTGTCAGCTGGGGAAGCTGATGGCGCAAGCCCATTTCAAAATCGTTGGGATCATGAGCGGGAGTAACTTTGACCGCCCCGGTGCCAAACTCAGGATCCACAAAATCATCGGCGATTATCGGCACCAGGCGTCCCGTCAGGGGCAGCCTAATCTCTTTACCCACCAGCTGAGAATAGCGGCTGTCTCCGGAATGAACGGCCACGGCAGTATCCCCAAGCATGGTCTCGGGCCGGGTGGTTGCCACCACCACATGGCCGCTGCCATCAGCCAGGGGATATTTAATATGCCAGAGAGAGGACTCTGCTTCCTCATGTTCCACTTCAATATCCGACAGGGCAGTCTGACAGCGGGGGCACCAGTTGACAATGTACTCCCCCTGATAAATCAAGCCCTTTTCATACAGGCGCACAAATACCTCCCGCACTGCCCGAGAGCAGCCTTCGTCCAGGGTAAAGCGTTCCCGGGACCAATCGCAGGAAATCCCCATCTCCTCAAGCTGGGCCACAATCCTGGCATGATACTTATCCTTCCACTTCCACACCCGGGAGATAAACTCTTCTCGACCAAGATCATGGCGGCTTAAACCTTCTTCCCGCAGCTTCTCTTCCACCTTAATCTGGGTGGCGATGCCGGCATGGTCGGTGCCGGGCAGCCAGAGGCTGGCATAGCCCTGCATGCGCTTCCAGCGGACGAGGACATCCTGCAAAGCGCTGTCTAGGGCATGCCCCATATGCAGTGCGCCGGTGACATTGGGTGGCGGCATGACAATAGAAAAAGTTTCTCCCGGAGGAGAATCAGGGGCAACAAACTTGCCCTGCCAGTATTTGCGAATTCTCGGCTCAATTTCCGCAGGGGAATAGGCCGTGCTCATTTTGTTTTCCATAAAAAACCCTCCTTATACTAAAAGAGCATTCACCCATAAGGGCGAATGCTCGCGGTACCACCTTAATTTCCAAAGAAACTTGGAATCTCCTGAAATAACGGGCCAATGACCCGGCGCCATCGGGCGCAGCTCCAGAGCGACCTTCAGATGCCTGTTCCGGGAGACCTTACAGCCAAGGGTTCTCCTCTCTGATGCGGCGGGACATCTTACTCCTCTCCATCATAGCCTTTCTTACATTTATAATTGTAGATATAATACAGCAACCCGGGAATCATGTCAAGCTTAAGGATTGAAGTAAAAGAGACTGCCGTCAATCTTTATTTCCCCTGGATCAGTTTGAAAGCTGACCGGGACGCTTCGGTCTTCCGCAGCCTTGCCACGATATGCAGGCTCCTGTTCCCTGGGATGATTGGGATCAGGGAACCAGTTTCGCTTAATCTTGAATAATTCAATCTCATTCCCCTTAAGCCGATATTTCCCCTCATCAACGACGGTGCCGCTGATAAATTGCCCCGCCCCCGCTATCACATAGCGGAAGGTGCCGTCCTCCCGGAACAGATACCATTCGCCGCTGTATGCTGATTGAACCGGCAGGCCGGTAACAGCATCAAGAACCTCTCCAAAGTATTGAGTTGAGGACCATAAGCCAATCAGGGGGTTGTTGGGGGCAGGTTTTTCCTTGTTGCCAGCGGTGACGATAGTGATGACAGACTTTTTTGTCTCCATCTTCAACCCCAAGACTTCCACCACCAGCTCCAAGGGTATCAGCAGTTGCTCACCCTTCATTTTCGGGGCAATTTTCATGTCATGGGGCTGGTTATTGATATTGGCAATGGGGTTTCCTGCCTGGAGGATAAAGGTAAGATTGCCGTCCTCAATGCCCAATGTCTGAGTTTGGGCATCCCATATCGGGTCCCCGAACAATGCAAGCAATATTTCCTGGCCGGGCACTAAGACTTTCCCATCTATCTTTTCGGGATCTTCCGAAAATGTCAGTTTTTCTCCGTCCACAAACACTTCCAGAATAGTTGCCTTCACACCGCAAGCCCCCAGGGCCAGAAGCAAAAGCAAACTTACCGCCCACAGACATATTTTTTTCACATAATCCCCCGCTCTCAAAATTCTCAGATAAACCTAACAATAAATATATTTTACCACTGTTTGCCAAAGAGAGATAGAGATATACCATAAAAAAAAGCCTCTGTTGACAAAGGCTTTTATACGGGAAGATGAATTTTCACAAAGAAAGGTCTTGGAAGCTAAACCCCGGTGCAGTACCTGGCTAGAATCGCCGCTATTCTTTCTGGCGTCACCCGGCCATAAATATCATCATTGACCATTATTACCGGGGCCTGACTGCAGGCGCCAAAACATACTGCAGACCCTAAAGTAAATTTATTATCCTCAGTTGTCTCCCCCAGGGAGATATTAAGTTCTTCTGAAATCTTAGCGAGGACTTGCGGCCCGCCCATAATATGACAGACAGTGCCGGTGCACACCCTGATCAAGTTTTCGCCCCGGGGCTTAAGCCGGAATTGGGCATAGAAGGTCGCCACGCCATAAACTTGAGAATACGGATGGTCGAAGTAATCCGCTATGCGTGCAAGAACTTCTTCCGGCAAGTAGCCATAAAGCCCCTGGGCGTCCTGCAGCGCTTTAATCAGCGCCCCGTCTTGTCCTTGATAACGAGCAAGAATTCCTGACAGTTTCGATTCTCCACAACAGCAGTTCTCCACTCTACGCCCTCCTTTTGAATATATTGACAAAGGTTTGAAAGTTAGTAGTCATTATACCATAGTATATGCAAAGTTTTCCTGGTCATAACATATTCTTATGGTACATAAAAAAACAGGGCAAGCCCTGTTTAGTTTAGAATTCTTCTTTTCTGCCTGCTCGGGCAATTAATCTGGCGGCAATTACTGCAATTACACCCCCGGCTAATGCTGTGAGCAATTGAGGAAACTGCATTGCCTTGGCAATTTTGTCAGGCACTGTAACTACAAATTGCACAGCTCCGCTTAGAATGAGAAACTTGACAACTGCTCCAGTTGCAATGCCAACAGCTGATCCAAGGACTTTTTTCCCCAAAAACTTGTGACAGAGATAAAAACAGAGGACAAAGACCCCGTTGCTCAGCATGATAAAGGGAATCATCGGAGCCAGCGGCGCCATCAGTATCCCTCGCAAAAATGCAATCCAGGGCGTGACCAGCCCCACCAGTATGCCGGAGATGGGACCGGCGAAGAGTGCTGACAGCAGCAGCATGCAGTTTACCAGGGGACCTGTAATAAACTGATGCAATCCCAGCATCTGTATGGCAACAGTCAGAGCAATAAAGAGAGCGGTCAGGATAATCTTCCGGAGACTATTTCTCACGAAGCACCTCCTTTATTTATTGCGGGGGGTATAACTGGTGTGCAATAAATGATGGGATTTTTCTCCCAGGGGTTTTTTAAGAAACTCTTTATAGATCTCCTGCACAGCAGGGTTTTCATGGGATTTCCGCCGGGGCAAACCCTTATCTGCCCTGTATGTGGCTTCCATCCGCTTTTGTTTAGTATCCGGTGTTGAGGGCCTGGGCTGCCCGCCACCGCCAATGCAGCCGCCGGGACAGGCCATGATTTCAACAAAGTGGTAATCCAGTTCTTTATTCTTTAGACCATCCAGCACTTTTTTGGCGTTGGCCAAACCGTTTGCGACTGCCACCCGGAGGGTCTGGCCATTTAAAGTCACTTCCGCTTCTTTAATGCCTTCAAGTCCCCGGACGCCTTTGAAATCCAGGTTCTTCAATTCCTTGCCTGTCACTACTTCGCTTAGGGTTCTCAAGGCTGCTTCCATAACGCCGCCGGAGGAGCCAAAGATGATGCCGGCGCCGGTGCCCTCGCCAAAGGGCTGATCAAATTGCGAATCCTCGACGCTTGCCCAATCGACGCCAGCCTCTTTGATCAGTAGGCCTAATTCCCTTGTTGTCAAGACTGCGTCCACATCCCGATATCCGGAACTGTTCATTTCCGGCCTGTTGGCCTCGAACTTTTTCGCTGTGCAGGGCATTGCCGAGACAGTGTAAATTTTAGCCGGATCAATCTTATATTTTTCAGCATAGTAGGTCTTAATTATCGCTCCAAACATCTGCTGAGGAGATTTGCAGGAAGAAACATTGTCAAGAAATTCAGGGTAGAAAGTTTCAACATATTTTACCCACCCAGGACTGCAGGAGGTAATCAGGGGCAGTTTACCCTTTTCAGTCAAGCGCTGCAGGAATTCATGGCCTTCTTCCATAATCGTAAGGTCGGCGGTAAAGTCTGTGTCAAAAACCTTGTCAAAGCCAACTTTGCGCAGAGCGCCAACCATTTTGCCGGTGACGATTGTGCCTGGTTCTTCCCCTAACTCTTCACCTAGGGAAACCCGGATAGCTGGAGCTGTCTGAATAACTACATGCTTGTCAGGATCGTTTAATGCCTGCCAGACTTCCCGGAGGTTAAAGCGTTCAGTTAAAGCCCCTGTAGGACAGACGCTGACACACTGGCCGCAGAAAACACAGGGGGAATCAGCCAAACCGCGGTCAAAAGCTGTCCCAACAGTGGTCCCGATGCCCCGGTTTATCAGACCGATGGCCGAAACTTTCTGGACTTCATTGCAGACGCTGACGCATCTGCGGCAAAGAATGCATTTGGATGAATCTCTGATAATAGAAGGGTTGGAATCATCTAAGGGCAGGTCCTTAACAGGAGCGCCAAAGTCAATCTTCCTGATTCCCATTTTGTCTGCCAGGGTCCTCAGTTCACAATCCCCGTTCCTGTCACAGGTCAAACAGTCCTTGGGGTGAGTGGCAAGAATTAAATTCATCACCATTTCTCTGGCTTTTCTGGCCTTGGGCGAGTTTGTTGTGATTTCCATGCCCTCGGTTACTTTGGTAATACAGGAGGGCACCAGGTTTCTTGCTCCCTTTACTTCGACAACGCAAACCCTGCAGACGCCAATTTCATTGGTATCTTTAAGATGGCACAAGGTGGGAATTTCTATGCCTATCTGTTTCGCTGCTTCCAAAATTGTGGTACCTTCAGGCACCGTCAGTTTCTGTCCGTTTATGGCAATGTTAATACTCATAGTCATTTTCCCTCTCCTCCTTTCGCTATTTCTTTATAATAGCGCTGAACTTGCAGGTTTCCATGCAGGCGCCGCATCTGATACATTTAGAGCTGTCAATCTTATGTGGCTTTTTGACTTCGCCGCTGATGGCCTGAACAGGACAGACCCGGGCGCAGGCTGTGCAGCCCTTACACTTGTCTTCCAAGATGGTGTAGCTGGTGAGAGCAGAACATACGCCAGCAGGACATCTCTTTTCCTTGATATGAGCTTCATATTCATCCCGGAAATATCTCAAGGTGGCAAGCACAGGGTTGGGCGCTGTCTGTCCCAAGCCGCACAAGGCTGTGGACTTTATCGTTTCTGCCAAAGACTGCAGCAGTTCAATATCCCCCTCTTTTCCCTCACCCTTTGTAATTCTCTCTAAGATATCCAACATGATCTTGGTGCCTTCCCGGCAGGGAGTGCATTTGCCGCAGGATTCCAACTGGGTAAAGTTCAGGAAGAACCTGGCCAGTTCTACCATACAGGTATCTTCGTCCATTACCACCAAGCCGCCGGAACCCATCATGGCACCTGCCTGAATCAGGGAGTCATAATCAATGGGTAAATCCAAAAGTTCTTCCGGAATACATCCGCCGGAGGGACCGCCAATCTGGACGGCCTTAAATTTTTTATTGTTAATAATGCCGCCGCCGATGTCGAAGATGATTTCCCGGAGAGTAAGGCCCATGGTAACTTCCGCCAGGCCGGTATTTTTAACCTTACCTGTCAAGGCAAATACCTTGGTGCCCTTGCTCTTTTCCGTTCCCATGCTGGCATACCATTGGCTGCCTTTGGCAATTATCTTGGACACATTGGCAAAGGTCTCAACATTATTTACATTAGAGGGTTTTCCCCACAGACCCTTATTTGCAGGAAATGGCGGCCGCACCCTTGGTTCTCCTCTTCTTCCTTCAATTGAGGCGATTAAAGCGGTTTCTTCGCCGCAGACAAATGCGCCCGCACCCTCTTTAATATTCAGTTTAAAGTTAAAGCCCGATCTAAAAATATCTTCTCCTAGCAAGCCCATCTCATGGGCTTGGGCGATGGCAATCTTCAACCTCTTTATTGCCAAAGGATATTCAGCCCTGACATAGATATAGCCCTCATCAGCGCCAATGGCATAGCCGGCTATAGCCATTCCTTCGATCAGAGCATGGGGGTCTCCTTCCAAAATGCTCCGGTCCATAAAAGCACCCGGGTCCCCTTCGTCAGCATTGCAGATGACATATTTCTTATCACCTTTGGCCGCTCTGGCGAATCCCCATTTCAAACCAGTGGGGAAACCGCCGCCGCCGCGGCCTCTGAGCCCTGAAGCCTTGACTTCTTCGATTACTTGCTCAGGAGTCATCTCTGTTAAGGCTTTAGCGAGAGCTTCATAACCGCCCCTGGCGATATACTCTTTAATATTCTCGGGATTGATAAATCCGCAGTTTCTCAGGACGATTCTGTTTTGTTTTTTGTAAAAATCAATATCATTGTAATGAGGAACCATTTCTTCGGTGATCCGGTCTTTGAACATCAGCCGTTTTACAGGCCTGCCCTTGAGCAAATGTTCTTCGACTATTTCTTTGACATCCTCAGATTTTACCTGGCAGTAGAAGATTCCTTCCGGATATACTATTACTATCGGGCCCATCTCACAAAAACCATGGCATCCGGTTTCAACAACTTTGATTTCCTGCTCCAATTTAAAGGCTTCCAGCTGCTTTTCCATTTCCGCCTTTACTTTCCGGCTTCCAGAAGAAACGCAACCAGTGCCAGCGCAGACCAGCACATGACCACGATAAATTTGCATTTTTCTCCCCTCCAATCCTGTTAACTACTTGTCCAATTTGCCGACAACGTAATCTTCAACAATATTGCCATTGATTACATGTTCAGTAATAATCCTTTGCACTACTTGGGGAGTAACATTACCGTAGGTTATCCTCTTGGAGTCGGGTCTGATTACATCCACCAAGACTTCCTTTTCACACATACCGATACAGCCTGTCCAAGTAATGGCGACTTTAAGATTTCTCTTCCCGACTTCTTCCATGATTTTTGCCATTACATCTCTTGCTCCTGCCGCTATGCCGCATGTGCCCATGCCAACCATAATTTGGGTGCCATCATTGATTCTTGCTGTTGCTTCATCCAGGGCTTCTTCTTTTACCTTCTTTAAGTCCTCAGCAGTCTTAATAATCAATTTTACTCCCCCTGTCTAGTATTTGGCCAAAATCTCAGACACCTTAGCCGGCGTAAGTCTGCCGAAAGTGCTGTCGTTAATCATCATAACGGGCGCTAAGCCACAGGCGCCGAGACATGCTACGGGTTCGAGAGAAAATTTGCCGTCTGCAGAAGTCTCACCAGGTTTAATATTTAATTCACTGCACACTCTGTCCAAAATCTTTTGACCTCCCCGCACATGGCATGCTGTTCCCGTACACACTTTAATGACATTTTGGCCACTGGGGATTAAACGGAATTGGGCATAAAAGGTTGCTACTCCATACACTTCACTATAAGGCATATCAAAATAGTCCGCGATCGTCCTTAACGTCTTTTCCGGCAAATAGCCTTGGAGTTCCTGAGCTTTCTGAAGCACGGGAATCAGCACTCCGTCCATTCCCTTATACTGTTCAAGTATTTCTTTCAGTCTTGCGTCTTGACAATTGCCACCACAGCAACAATTACCCATAATTATTCCCCTTTCCTTAGGCTCGAGTGAAAAGTTTCACTAATCAGAATAACAATAGCTAAAAAAATCACAATCCTAGTAAGAATATATCCTGGTTTTCCCCGTTTGTCAACAGCGTGCAGCCCCTCCCAAAAAGAAGGGGCTGTACGCTGAAAGCCTATACTACTGAGGGTTCCCGCAGCAGTTCGCCTTTTTCAAAACGTTCGAGAGACAGAGGTGAAATATCCATATGGGGCTGCCGACCGCTGATAAGCTCAGCCATCAGCCTGCCGGTGACGGGACCCAGCATAAAGCCGTGACCGCTAAAGCCAACTGCATTATAGAAGCCCTGGAGCTGGGGGACTTCTCCGAGAATAGGTTGGGCATCAGGAGACATATTATACAAGCCTGCCCACTGCCGCACCACTCTCAGCTCTGCCAAGGGGGGCAGGAGAGGCAGAATCTTGGCCGCCATTTCCTCTAGAAAATGCCAGGTTGAGGTGATGACATGCTCTTTGAGCTCATTGGGGTCGCCAAAACCCATGATAAAACTGCCATGGGGCGCCTGCTGGCAATAAATGCCGTGATGCAGAGAAATAACCATGGGTCCCTGGACAGGGGCCACAGCTTCGGTAACCAGGATCTGATGGCGCTCGGGATGAGTGGGCAGCTTCACACCGGCCATAGCGGCAACCTCCCGAGAATAACCGCCGGCGGCATTCAAGACTTTATTTGTAAAAATCTTGCCTTTGGTTGTTTCTACAGCCACTACCCTTCCCTTTTCCACATCGATGCCGGTGACCTCGGTGAACGTCAATATCCGCACCCCCAGGCGTCTGGCAGCTTCGGCGTAAGAATTAGTTGTAATAAAGGGGTTAATGTGTCCATCAGTGGGGCAGAAGGTGGCGGCCAGCAGTCCCTCGGTATTTAAGTATGGGACAATCTCCTTGGCTTCTTCTGAAGTAATGAGTTCTACCTCAATTCCCAAGGCCTTTTGCAGGGCGACGTTTTTTTTGTATTGCTCCACCATTTTTTCAGTATAAGCCAACATCAGGTAACCCTCTTGCTTAAACTCAATATCCAAGCCGGTGTCCAGCTCTTCATTAAGAGTTTCATAGGCCTTAATGCTCTCCTTGGACAGGAGGACGTTCATTTTTAAGCCCCATTGCTGACGAACGCCGGCGCCGCAGCGGCCTGTAGAGCCGCTGGCAAGGAAATCTTTTTCAATTACGACAATATCGGTGACACCCAGTTTTGCCAGGTAATAAGCGGTAGCGCAGCCGGAGATGCCGCCGCCAATGATCACTACTTCCGCGGTATTCTTACTCATGGTCTTCCCTCCCCTTCTCCAGCGTGCCCAGTTTGATGCCCTTAACGGGGGGACGGGTTTTGGCCGGTGCAATTTCAGCAGGATCCTTGCCCGTCATTTCGGCGATTTCCCGCACCAGCAGCTGGAGGCAGGTCCTTCCCTGACAGGGGCCCATGCCGCACCTGCTGATCCGTTTAATTTCTTCCAAGGTAGTGTAGCCGGCGGCAATGAGTTTGCGCACGTCCTCCCGAGTCAGATCTTCACAACGGCAGATGATTGTATCTTTATCTTCCATTCTCTTCACCCCCGAGTTTGATACCTCTGACCTGGTTGACAAAATCAAGAGGAACTTTGAGGCCGATGACAGCTGTGCGATCCTGATTCTTGGCAATACGCACTTCTACCACTTCGGCAGGGCACAGCTCTTTGCCGTCCCGGCCGACGCCGGCTACAACACTGCCCTTTGTCGGCAAGGGAAGGTATTCCCAGGGAATCAGGATTTTGCCGAATCCCGGGCAAAAGCCCTCATCCACAACAAATATGGCCAGGCCGGGGCAGCGGGAAATGCAGATGCCGCAGCCGTTGCAGCGGCCGTACTCTACGCAGGGAATGGTGTTGATGTCTTCGCCGATAGTGACAGCTTTATTTGGGCAAGCGCCCTCACAGGGGTTGCAGGGAATCTTCTGGTAACATTCGATTACCACATAGGGACCGGATTTGCGTCTATTAACATCGGGAAGCTTGGCCTCCCAATCGCTCTTTTGCGCTATGCCTGATGATTTAAGCATTTGCAGCATCCCCCTTCCAGTTTGGCAATGCCGGCACGAATTTTGGCCCCCACGGGCCCCCGGCGCAGGGAATCCAGGCTGGCCTGGCAGCTGGCAATAATCTTTCCGGCCTCGGTGCTGTCCGCACCCAACTGGGCAGCGGCAGCAGCCCCGGCCAAGCGCCCTTCCACCATGGCAGCGCTGGCCTCTTCCACCCCGGCTGTGTCGCCGGCTACATAGATCCAGTCAATGCTGGTCTTGAGCTGTTTATCTCTGAAGGGTACATCGCCGCCCAGTTCGGGGATGTACTTCCGCCTGCACCCTATCTGGCTGAGCAGATCCAGCACCGGTGACAGGCCGACTGCCAAACACACTACATCTACCTCTAATTCTTTCTCAGTGCCGGGAATAACCTGCCATTTTTCATCCAGCTGGGCAATGACAGCGGACTGGACTGAGTCTGTGCCTTTGGCTTCGACAATGGTATGGCGGGTGAGAATGGGAACTCCTGCCCGGGCGAGTTTAGAAGCATGAACCAGGTAGGCGCCAATATTGGGAGCTGCCTCAACCACCGCAGCCACGTGAATGCCGGCCTGAAGCAGCTGATAACTGACGATGATACCGATATTGCCGGCTCCTATCATCAAAACCCTTTTGCCGGGAACTACTCCGTATTGATTCATCAGGGTCTGAACGGCGCCGGCTCCGTATACCCCTGGAAGGTCATTGCCGGGAAAAGAGAGAAATTTTTCACTGGCTCCCGTGGCAAAAACCACCCGCTGAGGTTTAATTTTAAAATACTGGTCTTCACCAGTAACAGCTGTCAGCACTCCGTCCTCATAACAGCCGATGATGGTGGTGTTGCTCATAATATTGACCTTGTCCTGGTTTTCCAGAAGCAGGTTGGGAATATCAATGCCCCGGACACCGGCATGATGTTCCCGAGAACCAAAGAACTTGTGGGTCTGCTTGACCAATTGCCCTCCCAGTTTCAAACCTTCATCTGCCAGCAGGACTTCAATCCCCAAAGAGGCGGCAGCGCTGGCAGCTGCCAGACCGGCGGGGCCACCGCCAACAACCAGAAGCTGGGTTTCTACCATTTGAGTTCACCTCCTGTAGCTGGCTGGCGCAGGATTTCCATACCTTCCACCAGCGGTTCGACACAAGTGCGCACATTGGCTTTGCCATTGACAGTCATCAAGCAGGACGAACATTTGCCAATGGCACAAAAAAAGCCCCGGGGACGTTTGTTGCGCCTGCTGTGACTAAGGACCATAATGCCGTTGGCGTGAAGGGCAGATGCAATTGTGTCTCCCTGGCGCCCTTCCAGCTTCCGGCCTTCAAAAGTAAAGTTGATCACAGGCTTGTCCTCGAACTTCAGGATTGGGTGTTCACTGATTCGACTCAAGTCATTCTCCCCCTAGTGAATTATGTGAAAGCATGTTGACTAATTCGATTTTGACAGTGCGTTTTCCTGCCTCCGATGCCAAAAAAAACCTGGGACAAAGGGGAACATATCACGGTTCCTTTTGTCCCAGATATGTTCAGATTATGTCCGGATCGACTCCGCTCTCCTCCCCACCGGGAACGCTTAGGGGTTTGAGGGCAGGTCCGTCGACAACGGAGCCATCGGGGGAAAAGCGGGAGCCGTGACAGGGGCAATCCCAGGTTCTTTCAGCGCTGTTCCACTTGAGCTCGCAGCCAAAATGCGTGCATGTTATGTCGACCTTGTGCAATTTTCCCTCAGTATCCCGATAAACGCCAATCTTTGTTCCCTCTCCCGGCACTACCTTTGCTTCTCCTGGCTGGACCTGGCCCTGATCTGAACCGGCCAATTTCCCGGCAACCAGCTCTTTGGCCACATCGGCATTAATGCTTATCAGTTTGCCTGCCGACTTGAGGCTAAATCCCCTCTGGGGATTGAAGACATCCTGCCAGGGGCTGTTGCCCCAGAGGATCAAGTCCCGAATAATCAAGGCCGCTACAGTGCTGGTGGATATCCCCCACTTGCGGAACCCTGTAGCCACAAATATATTTTCCTTGCCTTTGCGGATGTGGCCGATATAGGGGATTTTATCAACCGTGGTATAGTCTTGGGCTGACCAGCGGTAGGGAATGTCAGAGACAGCAAAGTTGGAGCGAACAAACTCTGTCAGCTTTTGAAAATGAGGCTCTTCCTCTCCGGCCCCGGTTTTATGATGTTCTCCCCCTACCAGCAGCAGTTCCCCTTCTTCGGCCGCCTGGGTCCTTAAGGAGCGGCCGGGGGATTCTGCCGTAATGAACATCCCTTCGGGCAGTTTGCCTTCAGCGCGCACTCCTAAGATATACGAGCGTTCAGAATACATTCTGGCAAAATAAAAGCCCAGAGCGTCATGGATGGGAAAATGTGTCGCCAAGACCACCTTGTCCGCCCTGATTTTTTTGTCTGTGTCGGTGGAAATAGAATTGATTTTGCCTTCTTCAATACCCACAACCTTGGTGTTTTCATAAATCTCACAACCCTCGCCGGGAATGGCCTGGGCCAGGGCCAGCACATACTTTCGGGGGTGAAACTGGGCTTGGCCTTCAAAGCGGAGGGCCGCCTTGACGGCAAAGGGCAGTCCAGGATCTTGCACATACTCGGCAGCTATGCCCAGTGCTGCAGCAATTTCAGCTTCCTTTTGAATTTCCTCAACATACTTGTCCTGCTCGGTATAGACATAGGCTGGCTGCCACTGAAAATCGCAGTCTATTTTTTGCGACTTAGCGATATCCGCCATGGTTTTCACTGCTGTTTCATTGGCATCAGCATATTGCTGTGCTCTTTCCCGGCCGAACTCCTTGTCCAGCCAGGCATAGATCAAGTCATGCTGAGAAGTGATCTTGGCAGTGGAATGCCCGGTAGTGCCCTGGCAGATTCTGTCGGCCTCCAGAACCGCCACACGCAGGCCTTCCTGCTTTAACAAATAGGCCGCAGAGATTCCTGCCAGGCCGCCGCCGATGACTGCCACATCTACACTGATATCCTTATCCAGGGTAGGGTAATTGGTGGCCGGAGTGGATTCCAGCCAGTAGGATTTTGTTTTTTCCATGCAGCTGCGCTCCTTACATTTAAATCATTATCTTCATTTTTCCCTTAGGAGCCGCCTATATATTCCCCTATAAAGAAAAAAAACCGGGCATTTGCCCGGTAATTATCGTTTAAGCGGCTTTAGATTTTTTGCGCCTGACCAGAAGCAAAAAGAGCACTAAAGCGGTCAGGTATACTGCAATCAAGCCCAAAGTCAGGTAGAGCATGGCATCGGATTCCGGCGCCAGCCCGATCAGCAGCAGCATGGGAATGCCGAAGACAATGGCAAAACTGCTTCCTGTCAATAAATTGTTGCCGGCAGGAGTTTTGAAGCTGGGATCAATTTCCCGCAAGAGCAGCACTCCGGAACTGATGGTGCCCGTCAGCATTCCATACATTGAAAGCAGTCCCTGGTAATAATAATCGGGATAGATTTTCTTGCACAGCCATTGCAGCCATACCAGGGTGACAACCCCTCCCGCCACTGACAGGAGGATAAATGGCAGCCAGAGACTGCTGATATCCTGAAAATCGATGGAGGCGATGCCCGCCACGACCATAAAATCGAAAGCGGTGCCGGAAATTCTGCTTAAGAGGTAGTTGTTGGGATACTGGCGGGTCATGATTTTGGCTTTGGTCATCAGTGTGAATATATTGCGGCAGACAATGGCCAAAAGGGAGCCGATGATAAAGTTGAATCCCCAGACCAATGCGGTTACTGTTTGGGACAATCCAGGCAGGTAGGTTGCCAGCAGATAGGTCAACCCCTTGGAAACCAGGAAGGTAGCTAAATATATTAAAAGGATGAGGGCGAATTGGACGGAAAACTTGTCCACAGATTCGGAAATAGGAATTTCGTTTTCGCTTTGGAAATTGTCCACAGTAACCTTATCGGCAACCGCCTTGTGGTCGGCGACGGCAATTTTCCCCCGGCGTTTAAGGATATTCAAGTAAATGACGCCAACAATGCAAGCGCAGAGAAAGCCCATGGCGGCGATGGAAAGGCCAAAGGATTGCCCCCCGGCGAAGCCCAGGGCCTCGTAGGTTGAGCCCACGTTGTTGGCCTGCCCGGGCCCCTGGCCATAGCCCATAGGCAAAATAATGCCCGCGGCCTTGAATAAATCCGGCATTAGGGTGTGAGCCAGGCAGATGGTGATGATCAGTCCGACTAGCCCCTGAATCAGATAAGTAGATACGATGAGGGCCCCACTCTTGGCGGCGGTAAAGTCTCCCTTAACCACGCCCTCATTCTTGTCGGGAATCTGCAGGGACATGGCGATAAAACCGATGGCAATAGAGTGATAAGTAATCATCTCCATAAAGCCAAGTTCCAGATTGAGCAAGCCTGTAACTCTAAAAATCAGGGCAAGGAAGCCTGCCAGGACAGCAGTTGGCAACAGGCTTTTGCGGAAAAAACTAATTTTGCGGCGCAGCACATTTGCCAAAAGCAAAAGGGCTGCCAGAAGGCCGAACTGAAGGACGGCGTTCCAAAGGGCGCTGTTGGCTGCAGAAAAATCCATACACTAGTACCTCCATTCATCAAGATTTTTAATAGAAAAAGAGAGATTGGCAGTTCCGCCTAATCTCTCATAACATTCTCTACCTGTCTCCAGATTTCCTCCCTGCCGATTCCCTTTTCACTGGAAAAAGGAATGACAGGAGCGGCGTAAGCAGCCTGCAGCCGTTGAAGGAAAGGTTTGTATTCACTGCTCCGCAGTTTGTCCACCTTTGTGGCCACAATCAACAGAGGCTTATTATAATATTTCAGCCACTGGTACATTTGCAGATCCAGAGGGGATGCAGCATGGCGGCTGTCTATGACCAGGGCCACACCCTTTAATGACATCCGCTGGCTTAGGTAATCCTCCAGCAATTCTTTCCACTTGCTTCGGACTTGCGGAGGCACCTTGGCGAAGCCGTAACCAGGCAGATCAACAAGGTAAATCTTAGCGTTGACCAGATAAAAGTTCAGAGTCTGGGTTTTGCCGGGCTGGCCGCTGGTGCGGGCCAGAGCCTTGCGCTTGATCAGGCAATTGATGAGAGAGGATTTGCCCACATTGGACCGGCCGGCAAAGGCAATCTCAGGCAAGCCCGGCTGGGGCAGCTGGGACTTGAGACCGACACAATGGGCAAACTCCACACTGTTAATTTGCATCTTCGATGACAACCCGATCCAGCACTGAATCCATTTCTTCCACCAAGACCAGCTTAAGTTTGCGCCGAATATTAGCAGGTATCTCTTCCCCGTCCTTTTCATTTTCCCTGGGCAAGATTATCGTGCCAATCCCTAAGCGATGAGCGGCCAGCACTTTTTCTTTAACGCCCCCCACTGGCAGCACACGTCCCTGCAGGGTAATCTCCCCGGTCATAGCAATGTTGCGGCGCAGCTTTTTGCCGCTGATTGCCGAGAAGAGGGCGCTGGCAATTGTCACCCCGGCAGAGGGCCCATCCTTAGGGATCGCTCCCTCGGGCACATGCACGTGTATATCATGCTTTTGGAAGAAGTCATCGCTTACGCCCAGGCTGACGCTGCGGGAGCGAACAAAGCTGAGGGCGGTCTGGGCAGATTCTTTCATGACATCTCCCAGCTTGCCAGTAAGAGTCAGGCGGCCGCTGCCGGGCATCACTGTCGCCTCCACATGCAGGACCTCTCCCCCAAACTGGGTCCAGGCCATACCTGTGGCAATTCCCATTGCCGGCTCCATTTCTTGATTATGCCGCTTATAGCGGGGCACACCTAAGTACTGATGCAGGTTTTGCACAGTAATGCGAATTAAGCCCTCATGGCCCTCAACCACTTCCCGGGCAACCTTGCGGCAGGCTCTGGCCAGGTTGCGCTCCAAATCCCGCACCCCTGCCTCCCGGGTATAAAACCTGATTACATTGGTGACAGCCTGAGGGGAAAATTTCAGCTGTTCCCGGGTCAAACCATGTTCCCGGAGCAGTTTGGGCAGCACATGGCGGCGAACTATTTCCAGCTTCTCTTCCTCGGTATAGCCGGAGAGATAGATGATCTCCATCCTGTCTTGCAAGGGTTGGGGAATAGGATACTGGGCATTGGCGGTGGTAATAAACAGCACATTGGAAAGGTCAAAGGGCAATTCTATATAGTGATCGCTGAAAGTGCTGTTTTGCTCAGGGTCCAGCACCTCCAACAGGGCAGCCGAAGGGTCTCCCCGGAAGTCAGTGCTCATCTTGTCCACCTCATCCATGAGAAAGACAGGATTGGCGGTGCCCGCCTGGCGCATGCCCTGTATAATTCTGCCGGGCATTGCCCCAATATAGGTGCGGCGATGGCCTCTAATTTCCGCTTCATCCCTGACCCCGCCCAGAGAAATACGCACAAATTCTCTCTGCAGAGAACGGGCCACAGATTTGGCCAGGGAAGTCTTGCCCACTCCCGGGGGACCGATCAGACAGATAATTGGGCTCTTAAGGGTCTTAGCCAGCTTGCGCACAGCTAGAAATTCCAAAATTCTCTCCTTAACCTTATCCAAGGCGTAATGGTCCTGATCGAGAATATTTGCCGCCTTCTTAAGATCAAGACGATCCTGGCTCTCCTTCCCCCAGGGCAGTGACAGAGTCCACTCCAGATAATTGCGCAATACCACATTCTCGGGACTGGCAGGCGGAGTCCTTTCCAGACGGTCGATTTCCTTTTCAATCTTTGCCCTGGAATCATCAGGCATTACTGCCTTTGCCAGCAGCTCACGAAAATGCTCTGCATCTTCCGATGCTCCGTCCCTCTCACCCAATTCCTTTTGGATCGCCTTCATCTGTTCCCGCAAGTAATATTCCCGCTGGTTCGATTCAATCTGTTTCCTGACCCGGGCACCCAAGCGCCTTTCCACTTCCAGCATTTCATTTTCTTTGGCCAGGATTTCTGTCAGCAGCTCCAGGCGCTGAGTGGTCGAAATGGCTTCCAGCATCTGCTGTTTCTGTTCAACTTTTAAAGACAGGTGTGAAGAAATCAAATCCGCCAGCCTGCCAGGTTCTTCTACCTCTGAAACTGAAAGCAGGGTATCGGCGGGAATTTTCTTGCTCATCTTTATGTAGCGTTCAAATTGATGCAATAAGGCCCGCATATAGACCTCGGTTTCCGAGGTCACAGTGTCATCTTCTGCCAGCAATTCAATTTCAGCCAGGAATAATGGTTCCCACTCCAGGAAGTTGACGACTTTTGCCCGGGAAATACCTTCCACCAGCACTCTAACCGTTCCCCCGGGCAGTTTGAGAATTTGCTTGATGCTGGCGACAGTACCCACAGTATACAAGTCCTCGGGTTTGGGATTATCGAGATTGGCTTGGCGCTGGCTGACCAAAAAGATTTCATTGTCCTCCACCATGGCCTTCTCCAGTGCGGCAACTGATTTTTCCCTGCCCACATCTAAATGCATAATCATGTTGGGAAAAACCAAAATTCCCCGCAAGGCCAGCAAAGGCATGACTTTAGTTGTTTTTTCTTTCATTTGGCCACCCCCACGTACATATTAACCTATTACAGCGCTGCCTACAAGTCAACTGGCTCCCTGGGCAGAAACGGGAATTTTGCTGCCGTCCATGCGCGCCGCCCCTGCCGGCAGCAGCGCCAGATGTAATAGCTCATTCAAATTGTCCACAGAAATAATCTCCACATTGCTGAAGCTCTCAAAAATACTCAGACAGTTATCCCGGGGTACAAAAATTCGTCTGACTCCCGCCTGGCAGGCGGCCTCCACCTTGGCCACAATGCCCCCTACCGGCTTTACCTTTCCCTGAATGGATATCTCCCCCGTCATAGCGCATAGATTATCCGCCTTTTTGCCGCTGATAGCTGAATAGATGGCCACTGCAATCGCCACCCCGGCGGAAGGTCCGTCTACCGGCATGCCCCCGGGGAAGTTGAGATGGATGCTATAGTCTTCGCAGCCCACAGCCAATATATTATCCAAGGCCGTCAGGACATTTTCCACAGAACTCCTGGCCATGCTCTTGCGCCGGATAGTGCGGCCCCCGCCGCCGGCCAATTCCTCTTCGTCGACGACGCCGGTAATGACCAGTCGGCCCTGACCCGTCCCCTTATACGTGGCCGAAGCTTCAATTTCCAAGAGGGAGCCCAGATTGGGACCATACACTGCCAGGCCCATGACTGTACCCACTTGAGGCGACGGAGGCAAGCAGACCTCTGCCCGAGGCTGAATCTGACTGCTGTTTACCACCCATTCTACATCCTCAACCCCGATTTCTGTCCTGCCTTCATTGACTACCACTCCGGCGGCAATCTGGATAATGTTGACTGCCTCCCGGCCGTTGGTAGCGTAGTTTCCCAGAATCTTTACTGCCTGCGCCGCAATGGGCAGGCCAATTTTAGCAGCGGCATTGCGGGCAATCTGGGCCACTTCATTGGACAGGAGCCCGCGAAAAAACACCTCTACACAGCGGGAGCGAATGGCCGGCGGTATCTGTTCGGGCATGCATGTTGTCGCCCCCACCAGGCGAAAATCTGCCGGCAGGCCGTTAGTGAAAATATCGTGGATATACCTGGGTATGTTCTGATCCTCGGGACTATAATAGGCGCTTTCAAAAAAGACCTTGCGGTCCTCAAGGACTTTCAGCAGTTTGTTCATCTGGATGGAGTGCAACTGCCCTATCTCATCTATAAACAGCACTCCCCCGTGGGCCTTGGTCACAGCCCCGGGCTTGGGCTGGGGAATGCCGGCCACCCCCATGGCCCCTGCCCCTTGGTAGATGGGATCATGGACAGAGCCAATGAGGGGATCGGCGATGCTGCGTTCATCAAAACGAGCGGTGGTGGCATCAATTTCGGTAAATTTGGCCGTTGGCAAAAATGGCGACAGGGGATTGACCTTGGCTTCTTCCAGCACCAGCCGAGCAGCTGCAGTCTTGCCCACCCCCGGAGGACCATAGATAATCACATGCTGGGGATTTGCCCCACAGAGAGCTGCCCTCAATGTTCGGAGTCCGTCCTGTTGACCGATTATCTCGGAAAAATTCTTGGGCCGGGTCTTTTCGGCCAGCGGCTCTGTAAGCGATATCCCGCGCATCTTCTCCAGCCGCTCCATTTCCCGGGCAGAATCTCGTTCGGCGATGGATTTTTGGCCCTGCTGATTGCGCAATAGGTTCCAAAAATAGATGCCGATGATGACTGCAAACACAAATTGAACGAGAGTAATAATCAACGCCAGATTGCTCATATTCCTTGCCCCCTTGACGAATGTTTCCATTTTAGTATTGGCAAGGCCCTGGCAATCTATCCAAAACAAAAAGGCGGGATTTAGTCCCGCCCTTACGCTGTTACATTGCGTTTTTTGCTGCTTCGCTTTTCTTTTGCCACATAGATTGGCGCTTCACCAAGAACCGCTTCTTTGGTAATGACGCATTTTTCAATATCATTCCTGGATGGCAGATCATACATGGTGTCCAGCATAATATTCTCAATAATTGAACGCAGCCCCCGGGCCCCGGTCTTTCTGTCAATTGCCTCTTTGGCAATGAGCTCCAGAGCCTCAGGCTGGAATTCCAGGATTATATTGTCCAAGCTGAACAGCTTTTTAAACTGCTTGACCAGGGCATTGCGAGGCTCAGTGAGAATCCTGATCAGCGACTCTTCATCCAAAGCGTTGAGACTGGCCACAACGGGCACCCGTCCCACAAACTCGGGAATAAGGCCAAACTTAATCAGATCTGTGGGCTGAATTTGTTTGAGAATCTCCCCAATATCAGCCTCATGCTTTTTGCGCAAATCTGCGCCGAATCCCATGGTCTTGTTGCCAATCCTGTTTTGGATGATCTTGTCGATGCCGTCAAAGGCGCCGCCGCAAATAAATAGGATATTAGTGGTGTCGATTTGGATGAATTCCTGATGGGGGTGCTTACGGCCGCCTTGGGGAGGAACACTGGCCACTGTGCCCTCAAGAATTTTGAGGAGAGCCTGTTGGACACCTTCTCCAGAAACATCTCTTGTAATCGAAGGATTTTCCGACTTGCGGGCAATCTTGTCAATCTCATCGATGTAGATAATGCCTTTTTCCGCCTTCTCCACATCATAATCGGCAGCCTGAATGAGCTTGAGCAAGATATTCTCCACATCCTCGCCAACATAACCGGCTTCGGTCAGAGAAGTAGCATCGGCAATGGCAAAGGGCACATTGAGAATCTTGGCCAGGGTTTGAGCCAATAGAGTCTTGCCCACGCCGGTGGGACCCAGCAGGAGAATGTTGCTCTTTTGCAGTTCAACATCATCACTGCTGCCTTCGGCCCGAATGCGCTTATAATGATTGTACACAGCAACGGACAGGGAGCGCTTGGCCCAGTCCTGGCCAATTACATATTGGTCGAGAATGTCGTTAATCTCCTTGGGCTTAGGAATATCCTCTAGATTTAGTTCGCTGGCGTCGCTGAATTCTTCATCGATAATCTCAGTGCATAGTTCAATGCACTCATCACAGATGTAGACGCCAGGCCCGGCTACCAACTTGCGCACTTGTTCCTGGGGTTTGCCGCAAAAAGAGCATTTTAAATGCCCAGAGTCCTCACTGTATTTCATATTCTCACCCCACTATTTCACCAGTCTCGTTGCGCTCCATAATCTTATCTACAATACCATATGCTTTAGCTTCGTCAGAATCCATATACTTATCCCGCTCAACATCTGACTCAATCTTTTCCAGGGGCTGGCCTGTCTTCTGGGCGAGAATCATGTTGAGCCGCTTCTTTACCTTGAGCAGGCGTTCAATCTGAATATGCATATCGGTAGCTTGCCCTTGGGCGCCTGCAGAGGGCTGATGGATCATAATCTCACTGTTGGGCAGACAGAAGCGCTTGCCCTTGGCGCCAGCAGCCAGTAAAAATGCCCCCATACTAGCTGCCAGTCCTACGCAAATAGTAGTGACATCACAGCGAATGTACTGCATGGTGTCGTAAATTGCCATCCCCGCCGTCACCGAACCGCCGGGACTGTTGATGTAAATAAAAATATCCTTGTCTGGGTCTTCAGCTTCCAAAAACAACATTTGCGCTATAACCAGGTTCGCTACATTGTCGTCGATGGCGCTGCCCAAAAAGATAATTCTGTCCTTGAGCAAGCGGGAAAAGATATCATATGCTCTTTCCCCCCGACTAGATTGTTCAACAACCATAGGAACTAATGTCATGGAATCAACCTCCAATCAGATTACGACTTAGTATTGACTTCTGCAAGAAAATCCAAGGCTTTTCTATGGAGAATAATCTGTTCAACGGCTGCCAGCTGATCGCTTTTTTCCAGAGCTGAGCGCACAGCCTTTGCTTCTTGGCCATAAACTTTAGCCAGCTGGGCAATTTCCTCCTCTAGCTCAGCCTCTTCTACACTAATATTCTCAACTTTGCTCACTGTATCCAACAATAGTTCGGTCTTGACATTTTTTTCTGCGCCTGGGCGCATCTCCGCCATAATGTCATCTAAGGATTTGCCGGAGTAGCTGAGGTAATCCTCAAACTTTAATCCCTGTTGGGAAAAGCGGTTTTCCATTTGACGCAGCATGGCCTTAGTTTCATTTTCAATCATAATCCCGGGAATGTCAACTTCGGCCTTCTCCCGAACTGCTTCCAGCACATCATGCCGCAATTTGTCGGCGGCCTCCTGCCGAGCTCTGTCCTCAAGTCTTTCCCTGATAAAATCTTTTAATGCAGTCAGGGTTTCATAATCGCCAACTTCTTTAGCAAAATCGTCATCGAGAGCAGGCAGTTCCTTGCGCTTAATTTCCTTGATTTCTACCTCAAACTCCACTTCCTTGCCAGCCAGCTCTTCGCTATGATACTCCTGGGGCATGGTCAGCTTTACCAGCACCTTTTCCCCTTGCTTGGCGCCGATGAGTTGCTCCTCAAAACCGGGAACAAAGGAACCCGAACCAAGGGCCAGGGGATAATTGGCGCCGGTTCCTCCTTCAAACTCCTCCCCGTCCATCTTGCCAACGAAATCAATAATAACCTGATCATCATTAGCGGCGACGGTGTCTGCCTCCAGGGCAATGAGCCTGGCTTTGCTGTCTTGCAGGGCTTTGATTTCTGCTTCAACATCTTCGTCGGCAACCTGCTTTTCTTCTTTAACAATCTTCAAGCCCTTGTACTTGCCAAGCTTGAGTTCAGGGCAAACAGTAACTGTAGCAGTGTAGATAAAGGGCTGCTCACAGTCAAACTGGTCAACAGTAATATCGGGATGATCCACCGGCTCCAGTTTCTGTTCCTCAACTACCTGAGGATAGGTATCCTGAATCAAAATGTTGGCAGCTTCTTCGTAAAATATTTCAATGCCATAACGCTTTTCCAATATGTTGCGGGGAACCTTGCCTTTTCTGAAACCCGGCACTGAGTAGTCTTTGCGGGTTTTGACATATGCCTTGGCGATGGCTTGTTCCACTTGGTCTTGAGGAACTTCCACCTTCAACTCGATTACATTAGTTTCTTTTTTTGTCATTTCAACTTTCAAGTCTAATAGACCTCCTTAAGCTACAACCGATGCCAGTTAATTATAACATACTAGACTATCGGGGCAAGTATGAACCTATAAAAAACGCCCAAAAGGGCGTTATTGCTGATTGGAGCGGAAGACGGGATTTGAACCCGCGACCCTCGCCTTGGCAAGGCGATGCTCTACCCCTGAGCCACTTCCGCAATTTACATTGCTCATTATAATCTGTCGCGCCGCCCTTGTCAAGGACTAATTTGACAGCTCTCCCTGCAGAGCGATGACCATCCAGCTGGTAGCCTGCAAGGAAATTTTGCCATCTTCAACTACAGCCTTGCCCCCGGTCACATCACTGACAGCCAGGTCCAGCTCTGCCGGCAATTTGTTCAGGACCGCCAGAAGATTATAGTGAATCCACTTTTCAGTCTGGGAATGGGGGGTATAATTTAAATCAACATATTTTTTCAGCTTACCCCCGGACAAAAGCAAGTAAGTGCCCACCAGAGGATCATATTCTTCCCCAAGCTCAAGCTGCCATTTTTTTGTAAGGTCGGCATAGTCAGGACTTTTCCGGCTTAGCTCAGAAAACAACAGCCAGCCTGCCAGGCGAGTTTCATTGTCCGCCGGCGGTTCCAGGTCTTTCAGGTAAGAGGCATAAGCCTGAGCTTCGTTCCAGAGGTCTGGGTTGTCAGAAGCGGCCGCCAGCGCAGCGGCGGCATAGCCTGCCCAGGCTGTGGCGGCATAGTCTACTTCTTCCCCCTGCGGCCGGCCGAAAATATCTGCCTGGGCGGGCAAGCCTGAAAGAAGCGGATGAATTGTCTGCAGACCCGCCAGCAGATTAGCGGCGTCCTGCAGTTTTCCGCCGTGAATGAGAGCAAGAGCAACCAAGCCAGTGTCCCTGGGATTGACGATAAAATCGGAATAAGTCGCCGCGGAATCGAGCACTGCCGCAAACCGCTGTCCGGGGAGATAATAGCCCTTCATCACTTCGCCTTCCAGCAACACAAAAGCTTTGGGGCCATAGAGCATTGGAAGCGGACCCCATTTGCCATCAGAAGCAACCTCAGCCCGGCTGACTTCAATCAATTTATCCTCTAAAAAACTGATGGACACTATTTCGGCAGCAGCTAAATTGGCAGAGACGCTGCCGGAGACATTTCCCACAGAACCTGCCCCAATCTCGCCCTCAACATTAACCAGATATTCTCCGCTTCCGCCCAAGGCGGCAGACAGAAGAAACTTCAGCAAATCCTCCCGGGTGGCGGCGTCAACCTCTAGAAAGGCTTCCTCATGAGAACAACCTGCCATAGAACAAACCAGCGCTGATACTAGCAAAAAAACAACTATTTTTTTCACTTATAATCCTCCCACATATGAAAAATCACTGTTTACCATTTTACAACAAATACATTATCTTGACCAGTGCAAGTCATGGTAATGCGGAGATACCAAGAGTAGCAGACAAAAAACTGCGACAGTAAGGGTCCGTCCCTGCTGTCGCAGGAAAATACTGGGAATATGGTGCGAGAAGAGGGAGTCGAACCCTCATACCTTGCGGCACTAGATCCTAAGTCTAGCGTGTCTGCCAGTTCCACCATTCTCGCATATATGGTGAGCCATGGTGGATTCGAACCACCGACACCCTGATTAAAAGTCAGGTGCTCTGCCAACTGAGCTAATGGCCCAAAAATAAAAAAATGGCTGGGGCGGCAGGGGTCGAACCTACGATGCGGGAGTCAAAGTCCCGTGCCTTACCGCTTGGCTACGCCCCAAGGTAAATTTGGGGTGAGTGAGGGGATTCGAACCCCCGGCCCCCAGAGCCACAATCTGGTGCTCTAACCAACTGAGCTACACCCACCACGTAATGGAAGTCAGAAATCGGAAGTCTGAGAATTGGAAGTCGGAAGTCAGAAGTCAGAAATCGGAAGTCGGATGCAATAAATAATCTGGTTTCTGATTTCCTGCTTCTTGCTTCTAAAAAGTGGCACGCCTGGAGGGATTCGAACCCCCGACCCACGGATTAGAAGTCCGTTGCTCTGTCCCCTGAGCTACAGGCGTATTTTTCGCCCGCCAGTCGCGGACACAACAATAACTATATCATCCGTGCCTATGCTAGTCAATAACCAAAAAATAAATGGAGCGGGTAATGGGAATCGAACCCACATGGCCAGCTTGGGAAGCTGGAGCTCTGCCACTGAGCTATACCCGCCCGAAACCAAACCGCAATTTATATTATAGCTGAAAATGAAATTTTGTCAAAAAAGATTTATGCTAAAAAACATATAAAGCAGCCGTATCAGTACAAACATTCCTCCTTGTCAGGGGTTTATACTTCAATCAGCTGAACTAGGAGCTTGTCATTTTTAACAAAAATTTTTGCGTAGCCTGCATCACTGCCCCCACGGGGCAGGGGAATGCTGCCGGGATTAACCAGCAATATTCCTTCCTCTTCCCGGGCCAATTGCACATGGCTGTGGCCAAAAATAACTGCCTGAACACCTAAGTCCCGGGCCCGCTGCACCAGCAGGCTCTGGGAATGCTTGGCCCGGTATTGATGACCATGGGTCAGAAGAATGTTAAAGCCCTGGTAAGCAAAGACTAGTTCTTCCTGGGCGCCTGTAATAAATCTTGAATCACAATTTCCCAGCACGCCGTAGCCTGGGAGCTTTGTCTTTTTTAGCAAACGCTGAAAATCAACGTAGTTATCGCCGGTGTGCACAAAGAGCCTGGGCTGTTCCCGCCTAATAATTTCCGCCATTTCTGCCAGCACAATTGGGTAGCGGTGGCTGTCACCAAAGGCCAGAAGCATCAGAGCAGCCCCCTGGCCTTAAGGGCAAGTACCAGATTAACCAGGGCCCGTCCCCGATGGCTGATTTTATTTTTTTCTCGGGGAGAAATTTCCGCCATGGTTTTCCCTAAATCCGGCAGCCAAAACAGGGGATCGTAGCCAAAGCCTCCCCTTCCCCTGGGCCCGTCCAAAATTATGCCTTCACATGTGCCGTCGGCCTCAATGGTCATGTCTTCCATCACCAGGACCATGGAACAGCGAAAGCGGGCCCGGCGATTTTGAACGCCCTCAAGGGCAAGGAGAAGTTTTTGGTTGTTGGCGGCATCTCCGGCGCCCTCGCCGGCATAGCGGGCAGAATGCACCCCCGGCGCGCCCTTAAGGGCATCCACCTCCAGGCCGGAATCATCGGCCAGGGTGGGCAGTCCAGTGAGCTCAAAGCCGTACTGAGCTTTAATTCGGGCGTTTTCCCTGAATTCGCCGCCTGTTTCCGCCGGCATTCTCCCGCCAGCAGGCAAGCTCATGATCATCAACCGGAAGGGACTGAGCAGGCTGCGGATTTCCTCGACTTTATGCTCATTGCCGGTGGCAATAGCTATTTTCTCAAGCTTCATCTTCCTCATCATCCTCAGGGGGAATCCACAGTTTGAGCCCAGGGAGAATTGCGGCCTGCTTGTCAATGAGGGTCAGTATCCCCTCCTTGGCCAAAGCCAGTAATTGAGCCAGTTCATTGGCATTAAAGGGCTGCTGCTCGGCAGTGCCCTGTATCTCCACATATTCCCCCTGGCCGGTCATGATAACGTTCATATCCACTTGGGCCCTGAAATCCTCTTGGTATTCCAGATCCAGCATACACTTGCCGTCGACGATGCCCACACTGATTGCAGCCAGGAAATCGGTGATGGGGACGAACGCCAGTTTTTCCAGGGCCACCATCTTTTCCAGGGCCAAAGCCATAGCGACAAAAGCCCCTGTCAAGGAAGCGGTCCTGGTGCCGCCGGCGGCTTGAATGACATCACAGTCAAGCCAGATCGAGCGTTCTCCCAATTGGGAGAGATCTACCACCGAGCGCAGAGCCCGGCCAATCAGGCGCTGAATCTCGTAGGTCCTGCCCCCGATTTTTCCCCTGGCAGCCTCCCGCACATTCCTGACGCCTGTGGCTCTGGGCAGCATAGAATATTCTGCCGTCACCCAGCCCTGGCCGAGACCCTTTAAAAAGGGAGGAATCTTTTCCTCAACGGTGGCAGTGCAGATAACCTGGGTGTCCCCGCACTCAATAAGGACTGAGCCCTCAGCATATTTGTTCACATGGGGAGTAATGAGCACCGGACGCAACTGGTCCAGCTGCCTTCCATCACTGCGCATATTTACACTCCTTCCGGCCGGGACTCTCCTACCAACCCGACCATATAATATATCTCCTTGACAGGATCCCAGATAAACTCTTTGAGCAAGCGAAACCCTTGAATCTCTCCAGTCCTGGCTACATGAATCCTGGGTCCCGTGCAGGGGAAGATGGTGCGCTGACCAATCCGGATATGGTCTTCGTCGTGGTAATAAATATCCGTGTCAGCCTCAATCATTTCCCTGACCCGCTTTTCCACATACTCCAAATCAAAATCCGGCCTTTCCTGAAATTCCATGATAAAGCCGTGGCGAATATCACTGTGAAACTGAGGACGGTCATAGCCCATCTCCACAAGGACCTTTGCCGTCAAATCCTCAGCTGTATGGGCCATTTTTCTGTAGCGGATGGATTTATAGACAACGTCGACAATTTCTTGGGGCTTAGGTCCAAATACCCCTGGCCGGGTAACAAGCACTTCTTCACCAACGCCGATGAGGATGGAGGGATTGAGCTTGAGTTGAGGATAGAGCTGGTCAAAGTGCTCCACCACCACCCTCTTGCTCTGGAGGATAGCAGCCTTGACGGCCTCCACCAGCTGCCAGCTCTGCTGAAAGGCCAGCTCAAATCTGGCGTCAACATGATATGTATGGGAGAGGAACCTTCCCCCCTGGTAATGGGCGGTCAGGGGCAGGGGGCGCAGGTTGATGCCTTCATCATCATTGGTCAGTTCCAGCCCGGGAAACATGCCCCGGATCAACAGGGACTTGCCGGCGCCGCTGTCGCCGATAAAGCCGATGAGACGGTCGGTGGGACTCAAATAGCGCTGGGATAAATGATTACCCAACAGCTGCAGCCGGGCCTTGCCCCGGGGGGCAAAGTACATGGCATGAATTAAGGTCTCCTGAGCGATGGAATACATTCGGCCTCACCCTCTCCTAGCCTAATATGTCCAAGTTTTCAGCGTTTAGAATATTCCGCCCGGCCTAAAGTGTAAAAGTTCTGGCCCAGGCTGTCAATAACAACTACTACTGGCATTTCCTTGACCTGCAGGCGGTGGACAGCCTCCGGACCCAGATCGGGGAAGGCCACTACCTCTGCCTGGACAATTGATTTGGCGATTAATGCGCCGGCGCCGCCAATTGCCCCGAAATACACGGCCTTATGCTGCATCAGGGCTTGTACGACCTCCTGGCTGCGGTCTCCCTTGCCAATGACTCCCCGCACGCCTGCAGCCAACATGGCAGGGGTGTAAATATCCATGCGGGTGCTGGTGGTGGGTCCGGCAGAGCCTATCACCCGGCCGGGAGGAGCAGGGCAGGGCCCCACATAGTAAATGAGCTGTCCCTGAGGGTCAAAGGGCAATTTTTCGCCCTTCTCCAGCATCTCCACCAGGCGCTTGTGGGCAGAGTCCCGAGCTGTATAGATGATTCCACTTAATAGACAAGTCTGGCCTGCCCGCAGTCTTGCGGTGTCTTCAACTGTCAGCGGCGTTTGCAGTTTAATAGGCTCCATTACTCTTCCTCCCCCTCAAGAACAATTTCTTTGTGGCGGGCAGCATGACAGTTAATATTAACTGCCACAGGCAGCCCGGCAATATGGGTGGGATAGCTTTCCACATGGACGGCGAAGGTCGTCACAGTGCCGCCAAAGCCCTGAGGACCGATCCCCAGCTTATTAATCTCCCGCTCCAACTCAATTTCCAGCTCCCGGTCCAGGGGATTAGCCGCCGGTGTCCCCACCTCCCGCAACAGGGCTCTTTTGGCTAAATAAGTCGCATATTCCATTGTCCCGCCAAGACCGACACCGACAATAATTGGCGGACAGGGATTGGCGCCGGCGGCCTCCACAACCGAGGTGACAAAATCCACGACGCCCTTGCGGCCCTGAGCGGGCTTGAGCATGGCAAGGCCCCCCATATTCTCGCTGCCGAATCCCTTGGGGGCGACGGTAATCCTCATTTTATTGCCTGGAACCAGGCGCAGGTGAACGATGGCTGGGGTATTGTCACCAGTATTGACCCGGTCCAGGGGATGGCGGACGACAGATTTGCGCAAGTACCCGTCGGTGTATCCCTTGGCCACACCGGCATTGATTGCCTCGTACAAATCCCCCTCCACCTTGAGTTCCTGGCCCAGCTCCACAAAAACCACAGCCATGCCGGTATCCTGGCAAATGGGCATTTGTTCGGTGCGGGCTATGCGGGCATTTTCCATGAGACTGCTTAGCATCTGGCGGCCTACAGGGGACTCCTCTGTTTCTGCGGCCTTGGCCAATGCAGCACAGACGTCATCAGGCAACATCCGGTTAGCCTCTATGCACAGCTGGGCCACAGCCGCAGAAATTTTTTCTGCCTTGATCCTCATTTTTCATCCTCCTATTCTACAGGCACTTTTATGGTCAACAGGGGCGCATGCTGCTGAGCGCCGTACACATCAGTTTCTCCCAGAGAACCGGCGGGACGGATTCTGGCAATGGTGGCCTTGATGGCCCGGGCGGGAGGGTACTCGATTACGCCAAGGACTTTTTCAACGGGGATTTTGTACAGCTCGGCAAAGAGCTGGGGCGTAAACACTCCGGACTTGACGGCCAAGTCAAAGGACTGGTCATCCTTAAAGATCATGTCAAAGGTAAGCTCAAAGGGTCCGGAGTTTTTGCTTCTGATCACATGGGCCAATTCTGTAATGGGTACGCTTTTCATCTCTTCCCCACCTCCACAAATTCTGGCTTAAAGAAATTGGGTTCTGACGGCAGCAAATGGTGAATGCAATATTCATAAACCGCTCCGGCCGGCACATCAGACGGCGAATAGGGCAATGCCAGGTTCCCGGCAGTAGCAATGCGGCCTTCATAACCATAGTGCAGCAGCGTCGAACGGCAGAAGGAGCAAATTGTATTGGCCTTCTCCTGGGTGCTGGCAACGGCATCGATAATGATGCCAACTTCATGGCCGGGAACGGGAGTGGGTTCCAGATCCCCCATTACGCCGTTAAGGCCATAGACTTTAAACTCCAGGCTGTAATTGGCGCTGCCTTCAAAATTGTCCTTGACTGCAGCCCGCACCTGGTCCAGGACCTGCTGGAGCTGGCTGATGAAGATGGGATCACGCACCCCGGCAATGGCCAGGGTCCGGTAACCAATGAGCCGGGAACCTTCCAGCTTAATGGCATAGTCGTTCTTGACAAAGACGCTGCCGGTAACCCTGACGGTGCGCTCATCTACCTGCTGGTAGCGGGTATTGCGCAAATCCAAGGCCCCGCCCGGCCCCGGCAGCAGCCAGGGGTTGGACTTTTCATACAGGGAGTGGGCGGCCACGGATTTTACCGTGCAGCGGCGTTCTGGGTTGGTGGGGAAAAGGGTGAATCCCTCTTCATCCAGGATACCCACCATGCAATCCCGGCCGCTGCCGGGTTCGGCGGCGATGGCGGCGCATTCGAGAATTTTGCCCATGTGCAAGGCAGGCCCGCTGGGGAAGCCTAATTTCAGGGCCAGGGCGGCAAAGACCGCCGGATCATAGGTCCGTCCACCCAGCACTACGTCGGCGCCCTGGTCCAAAGCTTCTCTGTAAGGTTCCCAGCCCATCTGGGCGACAATGTGAGTTGAGTCTTGCACATCTTTTGCAGTCAAGGCCGGCAACGGCCCCAAGGGAGTGGTTTTATCCAGGTTGGCAAGCAAATAATCTTTGTCAATATCTGCAGGAATCACAGCCATCTTAAAAGACAAGTTCTGCTCGGCGGCAATTTCTTCGATAATCTCCCGGTTCCAGGCCAAATGCACGCTGGCCCCGGACCCGCCGGCGGTTCCAATCATGAGTGGGATCTTGCGCTTTAAAGCCTCAGGCAGAATCAGGGCCAGGTCCCGCTTGACTGCAGCCCTGTCGGTAAAGGAGACTCCAGCTCCCAGATAGTAGGGGCCAGGGTCAACGGAGCCGGCATCGACGCCGATGACATCGGGATTGTGGGTCAGGCCCTCAAGAAAAGACTGCTTGGGAAACCCATAACCCAGGATGGCCGTGGGTGAAAGCACAGTTAGTTTATTCATTTTCATTCCTCCCTGTCTAGCTTGTCTGTTATCCCCCTAAAAAAAACCCCTGCTAAAAAGCAAGGGGATTGGTAGATAATGGCCGCAGCACCGGCTCTGTCAAGACCCGGCCGTCGGACAAAGTAATGTTCTGCCCGTCGACAGTCAACTTGACCCCGCTTATGTTAGGCAGTTCCGTCAGGGTCAGCACAATTGCCGCCACTGCCACATCCAGCTTTTCTGCCTGGGCCAGGTCGGTGCTAAAATCTACGACAGCCGTATTCCCCTCCATGGACAGGCGCTGCACCCTGGCAGTAGCCGGGATGACCCCCTTAAGACCGGTTTCACCGGCTGCCGGGCCGCCAACCAGCTGTTCCAGGGCAGCAGAACCAAGCTCAGCGGCCGAAGCCACAGGCCGGGTCACTGGCACCAAAAACAGGCCGCCGGCCAAGCTGTCCATGCCCAAATATATAGTTACTGCTACTCCGGTTCCCTTGGCAGACACCCTTGAATTTACTCCCCGTTCCCGGGTGAGCACGGCATCCACCGGGGTACCATGGCTCATCTTAGTCAGGGCATGCCCATTTACCCACAGGGTGACCCTGTCGATACTTTCAAATTCGGTAAGGGTATAAGTCAAGGCATCAAGGAGCAGGCGCTCATGGGCCTCATCAGCAGTCTGCAGCAATTGCGGACTGAAATCCACCACTGCCAGGCCATCCTTCACTGTCATTCCCAAAATGGATGTCCCTGCAGGCACCACCGCCTTGAGGCCTTTGGTGGTCAAGGACTGGTGGGCTGGCCCCCCCTCCACCAAATGGCGGATGACGGCCTTGGCTATTCCCTCTTCCCAAGGAATGTCGAAACTTACCGGCAGGATATAATTGCCCTGGGTATCGGCCACATACAAAACGCTCTTGCGCACCTTGCCAGTGCTGCCTTCATCTGGTCCAGGCTCATCGCTATAACCATCATCCCCCGAGGGTTCCGGGTCTTTATCCGGGAAAATCCAGTCCATCAGCCCGCAGCCGCTGAGGGGCACCACCAGCATCAAGATTAAAACTACACATAAGATTTTGCGCACCTGTTCTTCCTCCCCCATTTTTTTTATATATATGCTTATCTGGGGAGGAATATATTATTGAGCTTATTTGCGGGACTGAATTATCGCCAGAGTTCTGTACATTTCATTGTATACCAGCATCAGTCCTTCATCAACGCCCATGCCGGGTTTTGCCAGCATCTGATCGGGACCGGTGGCCACGGCAATATTGACGCAGACCCGAGCAGACTGATCGGTCTCATTGCAGGTTCCCCCCAGGTAAGAGCCCAGGCCGGCAGTCTTGCAATAGCCTACTGCCTCCACCAGGTTCTCGACCCCGCCTAAATCAGGAGTCTTTATCTGCAACATATGGCCGGCCTTGTGATCGGCAAAGTCCTTGATGTCCTGAAGGGTGTTGCACCATTCGTCGGCAACGATTTCCACATCGCTGCCCATGGCTTCTACCTTTTGCCGCAGCTCAGCCAGGGCTTCAATCTGCAGATCCCGGCCTTCCATATCCACCGGGCCTTCAATGCGCAGGTGCAGAGGGCTGGCCAAATCCGCCGCCCGCGCCAGGTATTCTGCCACCCGCTCCATGTCGTTTGCAAAGGCCAGGCCAAGGTTGCCATATACGTCTATATGAAGCACGGGCTTATAGTCAGAACCCCCAATTTTGGTGACCCGCTGGCGTAGCCAGGAAATATAATCCGCCAGCTTTTCCCCTTCCCGGCCCAATTTGTCTTTGACATTGTTGATAAGGCCATGGGGGATGACATCGGCGTTTTTCAAAATCATCTTGTCCGCATTGTCATAGCGGGCATCTCCCGACTGACAGAATATGGGCACAGGCTTATAATTTGGGGTCAGGCCAAACTCCCGGACGATGGTTTCCGCCATGGTTTCCCGTCGTTCAGTGGCGGCAGCTGCCAGCACTGCCTGGCTGATGCCGTAGTACAGAGCCTGGTGTCTGGGAAACCCAGCCTGGCCGCACCAGGCATAAAAGTCAGCCATGGTTTGGCGAAAGCCAGTCAGTTCCCGGCCCAGGAAAAACTCCCTGAGCAAGGGGGTGACCTTCGCGCCATAAGCTTCAGCCACAAACAGGGGGTCCCTGCCCCCGGCTCCGGAATACTGGACCGCAGCACAGTCCCCATGGACCCACAGCCCGTCCTCCAGCGCCAGCATTACTCCTAAGCTTTCTCCCCGCTGGCGAATTGCCTTAAAACCCGGGGTAACTGCCGCTCCCTTATAGGTGAAGCCGTCACTTTCGGCGCCGGCCTTAATGGCCCGCTGGTCGTCAAAGAAAAATCCTGTCAATCCAGGCACTGTTAGTACGTCTATAATTTTCATTTTCTTGCCCCCTGGGGTCTGCCTACCAGCATACCCTTTCCTATTGCGTAAATATCGTCGATGACCATTTGAAAACTGGGCTGACGGCCTTCCTGGCGGCCCCGTTCCTCTAACTTCTGGCGATGAAAGTCCCTAATCTCTTCGGTGAACGGCAGGTTGCCGGCATCCAGCAAGCGGACCGCCCCATGGCTGTCCCGGGCCGGCAGCAGCCGTCCAGCATTATACCGGCTGGGGGCAAAGGGCACATCCAGGACGCCTGCGGCAAAGGCTCGCACTGTTCCCACAGCCCAGTCCCCTTCGCCCATGGTGCGGACGGTATCCAGCAGGCAGCGGGTTTCGGCGGCAATAATTTTCTTTTCTGCCTCAACTTCCGGGGTAATGGGCACAGGCTGGCCCCCGAGCATATTGATTATTTGCTTGGTAGCCATGATGCCCTGGCCGTTGGCTTCCTTGGTGGGAATGCCGTAGGCCTCATGAGGTGTCTTGGTAATGATCTTCGTCGCTCCCGACAGGGCGGCGACAGCAGCGCCCAGGCCAATGACACCGAAGGACTTGGCCTCATCCTGAGGAAAACCGCCCATCCACTGATGAAATACCGTGGAAATTTGCACATCGTAGCCATTCTTCTCCAGATACTCCTGAGCTAATTCCTTAAGAGTGAGGATGGCGGCAATATCCTGGGCAAAGTTGCCGCATTGACCATAGCCCAGAGTGATGAATTTAACTCCCTGTTCGGCAGCCAGCAGGCCCTCCAGAATAGCCACTGCATGGGAGACCGAAGGAGGCACCATCGTTCCTGTCAGAGGCCCGAAGGGCTCACGGTTTATCTCCACGCCCTGTTCATAGTACCATCCCACCAGGCGGTCCACATACTGCCAATATTTGATGGTCGCTTCCAGGGACACATCCTTGGCATAGGGAATATTGTAGGAGATGCCGCCGCCCTCAAAATCTGTATACCCTCCGGCCAAAGAAATTTCCGCAAGCAGCCGGGCATCGGGGGTGCCGTGCCGCAGCTGAGCAGGAACAGACACAGATTCGATGATCTTGCGGCAGGCGCCCACGCCGTGATTGACTGCCGGGAAGCCATTGAGCATCGAGCGGCCGGAGGCCATGCTTTCCTCAATGCCCTTCTGGGCCTCCTCATACTTATTCTGGCGGGTATAGCTGTCAATGGTGGTGGGTAGACAGTCTGCCCCGGAATCTTCCAGGTAACGCAAAAGCTCAATATGGTTTTCAATCAGGGGCACGCCGGCCCGGGGCTGCACCAGCGTCCGCTTCTGCCGGATGGCAGCAGCCAGGACCTTGGATAATCTCTTTGTGTCAGGCATGGCCTGATGATACTTTACAGCATCTTCTAAATCCACATCCCTGCCTGTGGGCCAGGTTTGCAGGACCTTTTCCCGCATGTCAAATAGTTCGTCAGTTGTCCAGCGCATGTTTGCAACGTCCATTTCCGTCCTCCTTACAAGGTGGCAAGGCTGTCAGCCAGCATTCTGCCGGCCAGTCTTGGCTGGCTGGCGGCCAGCAGCCCTGCAGCTGCCATTATATATTTGCTATCCAACATCAGTCTTGGGTTTTCCGGCAGCAGCCCTTCATTGCCGATTGCCAGTATGCCTCGGGGATCAAGGCTGTTGACCATGACACCACCCACGCCAATCATTGTCTGCATCCCCCGCAGGTCCTTACCGGTCAACACATCCACAAAGCCTGTGGGAGAATATATCCGCTCCACTGTGCCGGCGTGACGCGAAACTGAAATCCTCACGGCAGCCCGGGCCAAATTAGCTTCCAGTCCCTCCAAGCCAGGGCTGACCAGGCGGCCGGGGCTGGCGAGGATTTTTTCCAGCTCCTCCTGCCAAGGTTCCTCCTGGGGAGCCAGGGCGAGGATGCTTTCCAGCCCCGCCTGTTGCACCAGGCTGGACAGGCTGTAGCGCATGCCTATATCTGCCTCCACTGTGCGCATATCCCAGGGAGGCTCAAGGCCCTTGCGCATCATACCCGTTGGCACTTCCACCCCGCCATAGCTGTAAACGTCAGTGGTTGCGCCCCCAACATCCACCATCATCAGCTGGCCTGTTTCCCGGGCCAGCAGCATGCCGGCAGCAAGAACGGCCGCAGGGGTGGGGATTAGGGGAGCAGCCAATTGCCGGCTAAGAGTTTCCATGCCCTTGGCCCTGACAATATGGCGCAAAAATAAGTTCCGGATTGATTCCCTGGCTGGCTCAATGTCCAGCTTGTTCAGATCCGGCATGACATTGCCGGTAATTTCCACGCTGAATCCTGCTGCCTCCAACATTTCCGCCGCCTCATAGACGGCATTTCTGTTCCCCGCCAACACAACTGGCAGGGGACTTACATTTTCCGCCAAGGCCTGGGCGTTTTCCAGCAGGAACCTTTTGTTGCCCCCATCAGTTCCCCCCGCCAGCAGCAGGATATCGGGGCGGATACTTTCAATCTCCTTGACATCATCCCGATTGAGATTATAGCCATAAACCCGCAGCACTTTGGCCCCGGCCCCCAGCACAGCCAGTCTGGCTGCCTGGCCCGTAAGATCCGGCACCAGCCCGCAGGCGATCATTGCCAGTCCCCCGGCGGCGCTGCTGCAGGCATATATTTTATCTTCATTACTTCCCGCCTGGATTCGGATCTCCATCAGGGCGGCGTTAAATCCCTGCATAATGTCTGTGCTTACCGTCGTCGGCGCTGAAGCCCGGGCAACCACACTGCCTGTATCATCCACAGCTGTAAGCTTGGTCCAGGTGCTGCCAACATCAGCCAGCAAATACAATGCCAATTAGCTCACTCCCAAATCCTGTTTGAGCAGGGCAATCGCCTCATCGGGCATGGTCCCGGGGGGAAACACTCTGTCGAAGCCCATGGCCAGAAACTTGTCCCGGACAGGCTCCCATTTTTGTTTACCCACCACCAGGTTTCCGCCTACATAGAGAAGAATATCGCCGATTCCAGCTTCAATGCACATCTCCCTTAAGCCCCGGCAGTCGATTTCACCGTGCCCGTACAGTGAAGAAACCAGGATTGCCCCGGCATCTGTTTCTATAGCAGCTTGCACAAACTCTTTCTGGGTGGTAAGCACCCCCAGGTTGATTACCTTGAATCCCGCCTCGGTAAAGGCATACTCCAGAATTCGGTTCCCGATGGCATGGACGTCAGATCCGATAACTCCTAGCACAATTGTGGCCATCACTGAATGTCTCCTTCCTAGAACAATACTCTGTATGCCTTGATATCATACCCCAGCAGACGCCCGCCGATTTCCTCAAAATTTCTCGGCTCTCCGCTAACAAAGAACCGCTGCCATCCCCTTTTCTCAGCATTAAGCAATCCCTTTTCACTCAGAGTCTTCCTTGCCGCCAGCGCTGTATACTGAGCAGAGTTGACTAGGGCGGCCTGTTCACCCGTAACCGCCGCCAACACGTGTTCCATGAGGGGATAGTGGGTGCAGCCCAGGATTAAGGTGTCAATCCCCTGCTGCAGCAGCGGTTCCAGGTAGCTCTGGGCAATCTTGTATGCCTCAGGTGTATCAATAAGCTGGTTCTCCACCAGCAACACAAAGAGAGGGCAGGCCTTGTCAAAGACTTTTGCCCCCTTATCCATTGCCAGGATGGCATTGGGATAAGCCTTGCTTGCAATTGTAGCTTCGGTGCCGATGACGCCAATGCGCCGTGTCTGACTCTTGTCCAGGGCCGCCTGGGCCCCTGGCTCCAGCACCCCCAGCACGGGAAAAGAAAACCGGGCCTGGTAGTAACTGAGTCCTACCGCCGTAGCAGTGTTGCAAGCCACAATCATCAGCTTAATATCCTGGGTAGATGCCAGAAATTCTATTATTTCAGTGGCGTAACTGCGTACCTCTTCCGGTCCCTTGGGTCCATAGGGCATGCGGGCAGTATCGCCAAAATAAACAATATTCTCTCCAGGCAACAGCCGGTTGAACTCCCGGACCAAAGTCAGACCCCCGACTCCGGAATCGAGCAGGCCAATGGCTTTTTTCCTCTCTTCCATATGTATGACCTCCATAACCATTATTGGACCTATGGACAGTACCAATATAGCATAATTTTCTTCATTATTCTATAGGATTTCCGGCAGAGAAAAAAAAATTTATTCTAACCTCCCGGAAACAATAAAGTAGGGACATGCGAGGCAAGAAGCTGCAAAAACAGCAAATAACACAGGCGCAGCCTGTGTTATTTTGACTTATTGCGCTGATAATACCCGCCCATGGTCTTGCGGGCGTCCATTACAATGGTAAATGAATTGCTGTCATGTTCATTGACCAGTTCCATCAGCTTGGGCATCTGCTTGCGCTCCATGATGACGGTCAAAATCTCCTTAGCGCCGTCTTTACCCCAGCCTTCGATTACAGTGACCCCAAAGCCGTTTTCCCGCAGCAGATTGATCAGGCTGTCGCTGTTTGAACCCACAACCACTTCTGCCCCCACATAACCCAGGGCCATTCTCTCCTCTAAAGCGATGCCAAGGATATTGCCGCAGGCAAAGCCCAGAGCGTAAATCAGCAAATATTCCCACCTGTCCAATTGGTTGACAACTCTGCCCAGGGCGAGCACATAGATGATCACTTCAAAAAAACCAATAAACGCTGAAGGCAGCCGCCGTCCCTTGACCAACATCAACATCCGCAGTGTCCCCAGGGATACGTCAGCCACTCTGGCGAAAAAAATAAATAACCCGGTTAAGACTATATCAGTCATTCCAAATCCTCCTTCAATCAAGCTTCCACTCTTATTGTATTCAACTTTTTCCTTATATACCAGGCATAGTCGAAAATCATCCGACTTAGAATGCTCATCCCGGTGCAACAATTATTCCGCAGCTGTTTGCAAGAGGCTGCGGAATAATTGTTTGTATTAGTCCTGTTTTTTACAAGCCGGCTTCATTAATACATACAAAGATTCCAGTGATTTTTTTAAGGCCTCAATATCCTCAGGAGACAAATGTCTCAAGATTTCATCGAGATAGCGCTTGCGGTTCTCCATCACTTCTCGAATCATCTGATGCCCCTTTTCCAGCATGTGCAGTCTGACAACCCTGCGATCGCTGCTGTCCCGCTCCCGCAAAACCAGCCCGTCCCGTTCCATTCTGTCAATGAGATCAGTGGCTGTGCTGCTGGCAAGATACAATTTGTTGCCTAAATCGCCAATGGTCATATCCCCGCTGTCTCTTAACACCAGCAGGGCGTTAAACTGAGGGATTGTAATGTCAAATTCACTAAGTATATCTCTGCCCCGACACTTGATGACAAAACTGACCCGCCGAATTAATTTGTCAATCTCCGCGACGTAGGGATCATAAGTGACTGTTTCCATTCCGCACCTCCAGAAAATATTTCGACAATCGAAAATACTCTTACCCAAAGGATATCACAGATTTACATTCAGTCAAGAAAGTACCAAAATACGGTCCCGTTGCTTAATTATACCAAGGGGCCCTGTCAGGAATCACCTTCGGCAAAAGCATTTAGTACAGCCTGTGCAGTTTCAGCCACCATTCCCTGACCCTGGGCTAGTTTCTCCAGGACATCTCTGCATTCTCTGCTGCCTGCTGCCGCCAGGACGAGATTGCGTCTGAGGACATTGCTGCCCCGCCAGAGGGCGGCAGTATTTTTGAAAAAGGCTTTCAACTCCGCTGCCGACATGGTGAGAAGATTATGCAAATCTGGCCAGGCTGCTTCAGCATCCCCAGGGATGTTGTGGGGACAGGCAAGCTGGCAAAAATCACAGCCGTAGATTAGCCGGTGCCGGCTGAGGATGGCACACTGTTCGGGGGAAAGGTTTTTATCAGTAAGCCAGTAGGCCATACAGCGGGTATGGTTATAGTCGTTGGCTCCCCGGTAAGCCTTAGTGGGACAGGCCCGCAGACAAAGGTCACAGTCCCCGCACTGGCTGGCCAAGGGCAGGTCGGGGGACAGCTCCAGATTGGTTACTAACAGGCCCAGCCAGACAAAAGAACCAACCCCGGGAACAATGATAAAGTTGTTCTTCCCCTGCCAGCCCACTCCCGCCCGTAAAGCATACAGGCGTTCACAGCCTGGGCCGCTGTCAACCTGGACTGTATACTTAGTTCCCGGATGCAGCCGGAGAATATATTCCCCCAACCGGACAAGCTTGTCAGTAACAAACTGATGATAGTCCGGTTCCCCGGCAAAAGGCGACACATACCCCTGGCCCTTAGCGGGAGAAGAGCAGCTGCGGGAATAGCGGGAATAATAGGGAACAGCCCCCGCCAACACTGAACGGGCCCCTTGCAGCCAAGACTGGGGGGAACATCTGTATTCAGGTTCCCAGGGAACATAAGGGGGACGGTGACTGCTGGACAAGCGCCTGAGCATTTCTACATCCCGAGCCGCAGGGGCAATTCCCAGTGAGCAAAACCCCAGTCTTACCGCCTCGGCCTTAATCAGTTGGGGAGTATCAGGCTGGCAATTGTTTGAGATGTTGCCCCAACTCCTTTAATGCTTGCAGCATGGCAGAAATCTCGGAAGTGGTCTGCTGCTGCATATCGGATAAATCGTTGACAGAACTTGTCCTGAGGGCAAATTCATCCGAACGTTGCTTAATGCCGGTAAGGATTTTTCCGATATCCAAAATCGACTGAGCGCTGTCATCGGCGAGAGTCTTAATCTCCTCTGCCACAACGGCAAAGCCCCGGCCCTGTTCACCGACCCGGGCAGCCTCAATTGCCGAATTGAGACCAATGATTTTACTGCGTTTGGCGATTCGCGTAATGGAATCAAGGATTCTGCCAGTGCGTTCCAGGTCGCCTAAAATGCCTGCAGAAGCTTCGTTTAATTGCCCCCCCACCTGGGTCAATTTCTGGGAATAGATATTTAAAAGGTCAATCTGCTTAAGAATTTTATCAATGCTGGCACTGAGCTGAGCAGAGGCGGCCAAAAAAGCGGAATTCGCTTCTGAGCCGGAGTAGCCCCTTCCGGCCCCCAGCAAATAAAAAACCGCATCCACTGGCACCACCATGGACTGTTGGTCCCGCAGGTCGCCGATACAGTCGATGACCATGCTGGCCGGATTAACTGCCATAGCTGCTGCATAATCATCATAAACCGGAAAGGGAAACGTCCCCTCCAATTCCGGTCCCGCGGCCCAAAGGACCTGGGCATCCAGCTCGCGACACAAACTTGCCACCTGCCCGGGGTCATCAGCGTAAATTCCGATTCTCATAAAGCCCCTCCCTTTCCCTCGCTTTTATAGTAATTGCTTAATCTCTTCCCGGCCGGCCCAGTTTGGCGATGGCTTCGCCATAAATCTCTGCCAATTTGACCAGGTGAGAAACAGAAATATATTCATCCGGCTGATGGGCCAGTTCAGTCTGACCGGGAAAGACCGGGCCAAACGCCACAGCATTGTCCAAGGCCCTGGCATAAGTGCCGCCGCCGATAGAGATAAGCTTGGCTTCTTCGCCGGTATGCTTCTCATATACCCGCTGCAGAATCTGAATGAGCTGGGAATCCCCATCTACATGCAGGGGCCCCTTGCCGCCGTGGGACAGCAGGGTGACGTCAGCAGACAAGCCGGCAGTGAGGCGGTCAAGAATTTGCTCCTGGGTAAAGCTGACGGGGTAGCGGATGTCCACCAACACTTTCACCCTGTTATCTTCTAAAGATATTACCCCCGTATTGGCAGTCAGGGGTCCGAAGGCGTCCTTTACTTCAATATTCAAGCCGCGGCCATCATGGCTGAAACCGATATGCTCATAGAGAAAGTTAATGATGCCCTGCTCAAATCCCAGATGGTGGAGCATGGCCAAGGCATAGCTGATGGCGTTGACACCGGTCTCGGGCATGCTGCCGTGGGCAGATACCCCTTTGAAGACCATGGTAATCCCCGACTCATCCCGTTCCAAATCCATCTTGGCGCCAATTTTAGTTGCCGTCTTAACCAGCAGTCCCTCATCTTCAATGCCTCTCAGTTTGACCCGGCAACGGTCGGGAACCATATTCGGCCGGTTGCCTCCTTGAATATCCACCAGTTCTATGCCCTTAGGACATTGAAGGGCGCCGGACAGCTCAACCATGAGAATTCCCTTTTCACTGCTAATTACGGGGAATTCCGCATCAGGGGTAAAGCCAATCTCCGGCTTGCCGGCTATGGGCAAATAATGATGCATGCAATCCCAGCCACTTTCCTCATCGCAGCCAAGAATTATGCGGATGCGGCGCTGGGGCTGCCAGCCGGAATCCTTCAATGCGGCCAGCCCATACAGCACTGCCATTGCCGGACCCTTATCGTCAATAGTGCCCCGCCCATATAGTTTGCCATCGATAATTTCTCCGCCAAAGGGATCCATACTCCAGCCTTCGCCAGCGGGAACAACATCCAGGTGGCACAAGACCCCTAAGGTTTCAGGACCTTCGCCAAACTCAATATGGCCGGCATAGCCGGAAAAATTCTCTGTTTTAAATCCCAGCTCTCTTCCCTTGGCCAGGGCATACTCCAGCGCTCGGGCGATTCCCTCGCCAAAGGGCTTGCCTTCTCCAGCAGAAGCATCCTTGACACTGGCAATGCGCACTATTTCCTGGGTAGCCTGAATAAGCTCATCCCGATTGCCGATAATCATCATTACACCTCCAAAAGAATTCCGAATTATTTATCCCCAAATCTGCGCTCGGTACCTGCCCGCAGCGCTTTTATATTGACCTTATGCCTGTACATGCCAATGAGGAGCAGCAAGACCCCCAGCCCCTTAAACCAAAGGCTGGCATCTGTGACCAGGAGCAAAATGGCCATGGTCATAACAAAATTCAACGACCCCAGGGAGACATACTTAGTCACGAGCACGATAAAAACTGCCGACAACAGGGCGAGGCCAGTTAATTCCGGAAAAAGGAAAAGGTAAGCACCTATGGAAACGGCGATGCCTTTGCCCCCCCTAAATCCAACATACACCGACCAGTTGTGGCCAACCACAGCAGCCAGCACAGCGCAAAACAGGCCTGCTTCCGTTCCCAGCAAAGTCCGAGTGAGAATTAACGCCAACAAGACCTTGCCGGCATCCATCAAAGCCACAATTATGCCTAAACGGGCGCCCAACACACGGTATGCGTTGGTGCCGCCGATGTTGCCGCTGCCTTCGCTGGTAATATCTTTGCCCTTAATCTGCCCAATAATATAGGCGGATGGAATTGCCCCGAGCAGGTAGCTGTAAACAATCACAAACGCATAATGCATCTGATCTCCTCCAATAGGATGTCTGGCTGTTGACGCAATTCTACTCCCTGGCGGCCACGTAATAATAAAGCTTGCTGAATTCACGGTAACCCAGGGGTTCCAAGGCGACAAACAAGTCCTCGCTGTCTGCCCGCACTACCACCGGACTGCCCCGAGCCAGAAGGACAGCGGTAACAGCGCCCCAGGCCTGTTCCGTCCAGAAGCTCTCTTCTTTTACCGGCGCCCACTTTATTATTTCCTGCCAGGGAGGCACCACCTGCTGGCTGGAACAAGCAGCCACTTGGCCTCCGTCAGAATCAAGGACTTCATAGTCCCATCCTCCCACTGTATTAGGATCGGGGGCAGAGTTGACCGAAACCTCAAACCTCTTTTTCCAGGTTCGAGTCAAGTTGCGAACACAGAGGCAGGACTGGGTAAGTATGCCTCCAGGAAACCAGCGCTGCAGCATATCCAGGGTATGGGGGCTGGTAGAATAAAAGCGATAGAAATCAGGCTCGGGCAGTTGCGCCAGCAGCGTCTCCAACAGCATTTCGTTTTCCAGTCTAAGCCAAATGCACTGGCGATGGACTGCCAGCAGTCCTGCCGTCCAAGGGAAAGAGCCCAGTCCATATACTGCGCTGGCGGGAGTCTCAAGACATGATTCCAGCACCCAGAGCAGCTCATAATTATCTAATGGCGCCTCGGTCAGGCGGTCATGAAGTTCCCTGATCTGCGCCCTGCTAAGCCTTTCTGCCTGCACAGACTCACCTCTTTTGCAAATTCAGTATACCACACAAGAAAGGATTGACCAGATAGTATATTTTTTCCCTGCTGGCGCCAAGCTAGAAAAGGAACAAATACGAAAAAGGAGGCACATACATGCAGGGCAACATGTCCCATAAGGAATTGCACTATTTGGAGGACTGCCTCAAGGCAGAGCAACTGGCCATCCATAAGTGCAACTTCTTTGGTTCAGAATCCCAGGACCGGGAAGTCTCAGAAATATGTATGAATATGTCTAACAGGCATCAACAGCATTATAACACACTGCTGCAGCATTTACAGAACCGCAACAGGGGAATTCAATAGGAGGGAAAATGAAAACAAGCCCAGAAATTAGCTGGACAGCAAGCAACATATTGGAAGAGGCAATATCCTGCCAAAAGCATCTGACCAGTCTGTACAACTCCGCTGCCACCGAGGCCAGCTCGACAGCAATCAGAGATGATTTCCGCAACATTCTCATGGACACACATCAGCTGCACCAAGATCTGTTCACCGTCATGCAGCGCAGGGGTCTGTACATGCCCCAGACCGCTCCCACTCAGGAAATAGATCAGGCCTGGCAGAAATACAGTTCTCAGCAACAAACATATTAAAAAAAGGGGGTGCCAAGGGGCACCCCCTTTACATTTAGCTAGATTTCCTCAAAAAAGTCCTTGCTCACGCCGCATTCAGGGCACACCCAGTCCTCTGGTAGATCTTCAAAGGCGATTCCATCCTCAAGGTCTGGATCATATACATACTCACATACTGTACAGCGCCATTTGCTCATTTACACACCCCCTCCCCAATAATTTTCGCTTCCAAGTTAATGAAGATTATACCAATCTTTTTTCGTTTTTACAATCAGCAGTCAGGAAAAAAATCAATGCCCTTTAAATATCCTCGACTCTATTCCTTCCAAGGCTTGGGCCACTAATTGATTAATATCCAGGTGCTCTTCCGCGGCAGCGGCCTGGGCCAAGGTCGGGCGTGTCTTGGGATGAGAGGAGACGAAGAGAGTGCAGCAGTCCTGGAAAGGCTCAATTGAAGTATTATAAGTGCCAATCCTTCTGGAGATGTCCATGATTTCCACCTTATCCAGAGCCACCACCGGACGCAGCACCGGCAAAGAGACTACCGAGTTGATGGTCAGCATGCTTTCCAAGGTCTGGCTGGCGACCTGTCCAACATTCTCACCAGTGATCAGGGCCAGGGCTCCCCGGCGGCGGGCAAGTTCTTCCGCCACCCGGAACATGAACCGGCGCATAATGGTAATGGTCAAATCTTCAGGCACGTTTTCCATCAGACTGCGCTGTACCGATGTAAAGTTGACCACATGCAGATTGACCGGCGCCCATTGGGCTAGGATATTGGCCAGTTTCTCCACCTTGGCCAGGGCCCGGGGAGAGGTAAAGGGCGGAGTATCAAAGTACACCGCCTCCAAGGATATTCCCCGCTTCATTGCCATCCAGCCGGCCACGGGACTGTCAATGCCTCCTGACAGCAGAAGCACGCCCCTGCCCGTCACCCCCACCGGCAGGCCGCCGGAGCCGGGAAACACCCGGGAAAAGACATAGGCGCCGTCCTGCCTGACCTCCACATTGACAACCCGCTGGGGCTGGTGAAGATCGACCTTGAGGCCGGGACAGCTGTCCAGCAAAAAGCCGCCTAATTCCCGGTTGATTTCCATGGAGTTCAGCTCAAAGCTCTTGAGAGAGCGGCGGGCAGCCACCTTAAAGGTTTCCGGCTGCCCATCGGCCAGCAGCTCATTGAGGGCGGCGGCGCCAATGGCCTCCATATTCAATTCTGTCTGCACCACCGGACTAAAAGACACCAAACCAAAGACCTTTTCCAGGGCAGGGACAATCTGAACCAGATTGAAGTCAGAAGGCAGATCCACAAAGATCCGGCCGTAGGGAGTGCTGACCCGGTAGCCCGGACCAAGAGGACTTAAGGCTCGCCGCACATTGGCGGCCAGGCCTCTGATAAAAAACGCACGGTTCTTGCCTTTCAGTCCTACTTCGCCAAAGCGCAACAACATCTTATTGTATGTCATCGGGTACTCCTCCCCTGCACGAAGGCCAGCTCCTGCAAAACCTGCCTGATCTTGTGCAAAGCATATTCTATTTCAGCTTCAGTATTGAGAGCGGAAAAACTAAAGCGCAGCAAGCCCCCAGCAGTCTCCCTGTCCAAACCCATGGCCTCTGCCACGTGGCTGAGCTGCCCCTTCTTGCCGGAACAGGCGGCGCCTGTAGAAACATACACCCCATGGGCCGACAGGGCTTGAAGCAGCACCTCTCCCCGGAAGCCGGGGAAAGAAACAGCCAGAATATGGGGTGCTCCGTCGGCAGGGGAAATTACCTTGCAGGACAAGCCTTGGAGGCCATTGAGAAACCGGCTCCGCAGCTTGCCCACATGGGTCAAGTTTGCATCCAGATTCTTAGCCAGTTCAAGGGCGGCCCGGCCAAAGCCTATAATCCCCAAGACATTTTCTGTGCCCGAGCGCAAGCCCCCTTCCTGGCCGCCTCCCCAGAGGAGGGGAAGCAACAAGTCCCGCCTGTCAGCATACAGCGCCCCTGCTCCCTTAGGGCCGTGGATCTTGTGGGCGCTGACTGAAGCCAGGTTAACCCCCAGCTCTGCCGGGTGAAAGGGGATTTTTCCCAGAGCCTGAACTGCATCTACGTGGATACAAACCTGAGGCTGCCTGGCTCTGATAGAGCTAACTATTTCCCTGAGGGGCTGGACGGTGCCGGTTTCATTGTTGACGGCCATTATGCTCACCAACTGCACCGGCTGGGCCAGGGCTTCTTCTAGGGCGGGCAAGAGAACTTTGCCCTGGGCATCCACCGGCAGGCGCAGCACCTCCCAACCCTGCTGCTCCAAATCCTTAAACACTTCCAACACTGACGGGTGTTCAATGGCGGAAGTAACCAGCCGGCCCCGCTGCCGGGACCGGGCCAGGAAACCCTTTATGGCCAGATTATTGGCCTCTGTTCCTCCGGAAGTAAAGATCAGGCTTGCCGGGGACACCCCCAGCAGCCGGGCCACATTTGCCCGGGCTGCATCCACTATTTTTTCCGCTTCCAAACCCAGTCCATGGAGGGAAGAGGGATTGGCATATAGGGTCATAGCGGCGGTAATGGCTGCAATTACTTGCGGACTTAGCGGCGTAGTTGCTGCATTGTCTAGGTATATCGGTTCCATGAGATTCGCTCCATCTTTTTTTTCATACTACCATATATTGCCCTTATTCTCTACTGCAAATCCTCAATTCCCCGGGCCAGTTCCTGGGCGGTAATCCTGCCGGCCCAAAAATCTGCCAGCAAGAGAGCGGCCTGGCCTCTTAACTCCTGCTCCCGCCTGCGCCCCGCCATATCCACCGCCCGGCATGGAACGCCCTGTTCTGTAGCCTCCCTTAGCAGCAAGCCATGCCAAGGGGGAAGGGCGGCCCACTCCTGCTGGGGTTCATTCCAGGCTGAAGCTGCCCGCAGCTGCTGGGCCAGCTGGGCCCCCTGCTCTCTGGCCAGAAATTCCGCCGCCAATGCTGCCGCCCGTGCATGCTCATCACCCTTGTAGCGCAGCTGGCGAAACTGGACCAGGCTGACACCTGTTATTGGCAAGTAGCGGGAGGGGCCAACGCTGGGCAACGGCAGCAGCACCACTTCATCATCGGGTATTTCCTCCGCCAGCCAGGTCATAAAAGCCGACGCCGCCCCGCCGATAACCACGGCGCCCTCGGTTATCTTCAGATACTCACCCCCGCCAGAGGCCAAACCCTCCTGAGCCAGGATTTCAAGGCCGGCAAGAACCTGGTGCAGCTCCTGCCCCCCCCACCGGCCCCAGCCGCAGCCTGTAGAAGCAAGCATAGCTTGGGACGTAAACTCTCCCTCCCAGTCGTTGGCCTCCAGGTGCAGACCCTGGCTTTGCAGCCGCTGTCCCAACTGCTGCCAATCCCAGGAGGAGCTGACCAGCTGCGCCAGCTCTTCAGCACTTAAGTCTAAGCCGCTGCCCAAAGTCAATAGGCCCGTGGGCCAAAGCCAGCGAGGCCAGGCCCAGATCCTGCCCTCATGGGCTGCCAGCCGTTTTCCCGCCTCAGTTAACAGTTCTGCCTTTAACCAAGTATCCGCAGGAATCTGAAGCACATGGTCCCTGCGGGCAATTCCCTGCCAGTCGGCAAAAATATCCGGGGGGTTGCCGTCCCGCAAAGCCCGAGTCAGTTCATCCTCGGCCTCGGCCCACTTGAGCCACCTGATCCGCACATCGATGCCAGGATTAGCACCGCAGAATTCCTTGGCCAGCCTTTCCACTCCAGGCCGGTACAGCCCCTGAGGATCCATGGCCGAAGGCGGTTCCACATCCCAGTACTCCACGATGTATATTAGCTCAGGGTCTAATGGAGCCACAGGATTTATGGGCTCAGGCTGAGAACCGGAACAATTGACAAAAAGAAAAACGCACAGCAGCAAAGTCATTATTTTGGCGGCCATTCTTTACCCTCCCCGCGCTTGATCAACCAGAATACCGTCTCATCTACAATGCCCGTGGGTTCCAGGCCAAAGGCCCGCTGCAGGGCCTGGACAGCCGCCTCGGTATCCTTATCAAATACGCCGCCGGCCTCGCCGGGACAAAAACCTGCAGCCCGCAGGGCCCATTGAATGAGGACTACATCCTGGCCGACCTGGCCTTTGCCCATAGGCAGCCTGAATTTCACCTGGTAATCCCCGGTGATAATAATCCTGGCGCCTACCGGAATCCAAGGATATATGAGCTCTACATCTTTGTTGTACATGCGGATGCAGCCCAGACTAGCCACCCTGCCAACGGACCAGGGAGCATTGGTGCCATGGACCCCATACCCGCCCCAGGGAACGCTCAGCCGCATCCAGCGGGTGCCGAAGGCATCATTGGGCCGGTAGTTTTTTTCTGTTACCCGCCATTCACCCATGGGCGAAGGAGTGGCAGGCCGCCCGGAAGCAATTGGAAAGGATGCATACTCCTCTCCGTCCGAAAAGACCGCCAGCTTTAACTTATGCAGGTAAATCTCTATATGAGCTTCTCCGGGAGGCGGTTCGGTATTCACCCCCTGGGTCTGTTCTTCGGCATGGTACAGCAGCGGCCAGAAGGATATCTCGGCTACGCCGGTAGGCTCCAGTTCCAGGGCCAACTGGACTTCTCTGACCCCTTGGGCGGTCAGCTCATCATAAATGCCATTTTCCTCGCCGGCATAAAAGCCCAGTTCCCGCAGCCGCAGCTGCAGTTCCCTGACATCGGCCCCTGCCAGCGGGGGATCACACAAGTACAGCTTGCGATTATACTGGCAGACATGGCTTTCAGGCAAAAAATGGTCCCGTAGCAGCGCTAAGGTTATAACCAGCAACACTAACAGCAAAATAAAGTTCAACCACCGCTTCACTTATCTCCCCCCAATCTGTACAAAACTTATTCCGCCGCCAAATAAAAAATGCCAGCGGCGGTTGACCCCAACCGGATACTGGCATATTATCTTGACAAAGGGGGAAAATTCATGACTAACGAAGAAGTCTTGGCAGTAAAAACGGAATTGCTCAACCTTTCAACAAAGGAGTACATAAGTGACAAAGGGGAAATCACCGCATTTATGGCGACTTCAGCAGATTATAGTTTCATAGGAAGGCCTCTGGCTGAAAAAGATGCCTCATATAAACAACTCATACCCTATGTGACGGTAATCTGCCAGGGTCATATCCTCGCTCTGGAGCGCACAACGGCCCAAAGCGAAGCCAGGCTCCATGGCAAACTTTCCCTGGGCGTCGGGGGGCATATCAACCCGGTGGATAGGGGCCGGGACCTGGCCCAGACAATTTCCCAGGCAATGGCAAGAGAGCTGGGAGAAGAATTGTGGCTGCAGCCAGAAAACCAACCGCTGCTGGCTGGGCTCATCAACGATGATACAAATTCTGTTGGTTCCGTTCACCTGGGCATCCACTACATCCTCCAAGTCCAGTCCCGGCCTCGAGTCAGAGAAACTGACAAGATGAAGGCCTTGTGGGTCCAGCCTGCTCAGTTAGTGGCCTTGCGCCCCCGCCTGGAGACCTGGTCCCAAATCCTCCTACCGGCCCTGGCCAAGGCAGTCCATTTATAAGAGAGGAAAGCGCCAACCGCGGACACTAGGGCAAGGCCGTAGAAAACCCATGCCGCCCAACGCAGAAATTCCGGAAATGTAAGGAGGCGGCCGCCAGTCTTCCTTATCCCGACAATCCGGGAATTGGCATCCAAAATATAGAGATCGGGACTGTAGTCCCCGCCGTCAGCTAAAATCTCTTTAACTGCATCAAAAGTGCCCGCCTGGTAATAGACCATGTTTGCCTCGGGCATTTTTTGTTTGGCCCACACCGGCTGGGCCAGCTTGTAGCCAAACCTGTCCAGGCCTACCATCTCAACCAGCTCGGGCTTAGTCCCCACCGCTAAAGTCGGAGATTTCGCAGAAGTGGCCCCTTGAAGAGCCTGATCCTCTGGACCTGTCAGCAAGACTATGCGCTCAAAGACCAATTTTTCTCCCCGCCTGTTGATGACAGCCAAAAATTCAGCGTCTTCGCCCCGTTTAAGTATGCTTTTCCTTAGCAGCCGGGAGAGATTAACAGTGACAGTGCTGGGCCCATTGCCGGGAATAGATGCGGATATTTCCAGCTGGACTGTTTTCTCCTCTGCGGCGCGGATTCTCCCCACCGCCACTAATTCAGTATTGCCATAGTAGTTCTGAAGCAAAAGCAGGAGGCTGGCCAGCAAGATTAGCCCCAGGGCCAGCATGCGCAGGAATTTTGTATGAATAGCTTTTGTTTGGTGCAAGAATTTCACTCCCCTGGCTTAGACTATATTTCATTCATTCGCTCTGACCAGCCTGTTTCCCTGCCATAAACCTTAGGGAAAAATTACAAGAAAGTCTTAAACCAAATCCACATCTTCTTCCAAGACAATCTCCACGGGCTCAACCGCATTCAGCTCCGACTTAGTAACGGTACAATCCACTGCCAGCAAGCTAACCCCCTGCTCCCTGGCCCGTTTTAACGCTTGGCCAAAGGCCCTGTGGGTCCGGTAATTAGGGGTGAAATATTTGACGCCCTTCATCTGAATGACAAAGAGCAAAATGGCCTTATAACCTTCTTCTATACCTGCGCGAAAACCGCAGCCCCAGGCACCAGGAGTTCTTTGCACCGTCCGGTGTTCTTGACATGACAGAGCTGTTCTCTGCCGTCGATCTCCACTGCAGCCTCAAAGCGGTTTAAGCGGGTAATGAACCTGCCCCCCCTGATATTATCGTACCTCATGCCCGTCCCCCCAAGCTTGCCCATTTTTCAGTCAGTTACTTGGCCCCTCAAGGTAACCACTACGATTTCGGGCCTGTTGAATATGCGCAAAGGCAGAATGCTGTTGCCCAATCCCCTGCTGATTACCATGGAAGTATCATTCTTTTTGTGGATACCGCTGGTGTATTCAGGAAACAATCCCTGTCCCGGCGCCACCAAACCGCCGACAAAGGGAATCCGCACCTGTCCCCCATGGGCATGGCCGCAGAAAACCAAATCCACATTGCTTTGAAAATACAGGTCAAAATACTCCGGCCGATGGGCTAATAACAGGTTGAACATATGTGCTTCCACATTAGTCTCAGCTGCCTGCTGCATTGCCACCATCGCCGCCCCATCGTCATATAAAGCGGCATCCCTGAAGGCGAGATCTGCTATGCCGATAATGTTCAAGCCCTTCTCCCATATTTTGCTGCTTGAGTCTTCCAGGACCGTGACGCCAGACTCTGCAAGAAAAGCTGCCAACTCGGCATACAGTCTGGAATTGTTGTACTCATGATTGCCCGGGACAAAATAAACAGGGGCTATGGGGAGAATAGCAGTAATCAGCTTGCTGGCGGAGTCAATATCCCTGTCATAGCTGTCAATCAAATCCCCGGTGATTACGATAATATCAGGTTTCTGTTCCTCTATTTTTTCAATTAATCTGCCCCGGAAATTCTTGCTGTGCAGGTCAGAAATCTGGAGGATGCGTAAGCCTTCCAGTTCCGGGGTAATTTTTGCATCTGAGTATTCATACGCGCTTACAACTAACCCATTGTTTTGCCAGTAAAAAAACAAAAAGAGCAATAAACCTGCTACTATAAAGCACAAGAGTGTTTTTTTCATTACAATTCCCCCTATCTGCCCTATCACTCATTATAACGGAAAACCAAGGCCGTATATAACCTATCTTAATCATAAAGCCGGAACCCCCAGATGGGTATCCCTGCAGTTCTAATTCTGAAATGCAAAATCACAGCAGCAGTTCGAAAACAATAACAATAAGACAGGCGCCTACCGACACCTTAAACAAACCGGCTCCATAATAAGCAAGGGCAATTGCAGCCACAAAGCCAGCAAGGGCTGACCAGACACTTGCAGTGGCAGACAGGATTGCGGGAAAGGTCATAACCGCCAGGGTTACATAGGGTACGTAATAAAGAAAAGAACGGAGAAATAGGCTTTTAATCGGCTTGCGTAGTAGAGTAAGAGGCACTACCCGGATCAGATAGGTTACTGCTGCCATCACGATTATATACAGGTAAACTTTGTGGTTCATCTCTTTTCTCCTCTTGCTGTTCATCTTTTATCGGGAATAATACTGCCGCTGTTCCAGCTATGACAAGCGTAAGAATAATTATCCGAAAACCAGCTGAAATCTCTCGTAAAAGCGGAAGATAAGTGAATAACAAGCTTGCAACCATTGAAACAGCAATGAGTCCAGCTAATATTTTATTCTTTCTTGCTGGCGGAATGATAACGGCGATAAACATTCCATACAGGGCAACGCTCATCGCCCTTATTATTTGAACAGAGAGAATGTTACCCGTTGCCACCCCTAAAAATGTGCCAATTGCCCAACCTGGTACTGCAACAGAGATGACGCCATAGGAATAATAGGGACTCAGTTTGCCATCCACGCCTATGGATACGCCAAAAATCTCATCTGTGACGCCATATGCTATAAAAAGCCGGTGAAAAAATGGTGTGTTCCGGGACAGTTTCTGGGATAACGCAGCCGACATCAGACTGTATCTTAGATTAATTACTAGCTGGGTCAGGGCCATCTCCATAAATGTTGCGCCGGAAGCAATGAGACCAAGTGCGGCAAATTCCCCGGCCGATGTATTGTTCGTAAGCGACATCAAAGCAGCTTGAAATGCAGTTAAGCCTGCACCTTTTGCCGCAATGCCGATAGTAAATGAGACAGCAATATATCCCAATGCAATTGGGATACCGTCACGCATGCCTTTTAGAAATATAGTCCTGTTTCGATTCAATTCCCTTACCTCGTTTTCTGATAGATAAGATTGTATAAATTATTGCATGCTGAATTAAAGGCTGGCGGTGTTTGCATCAACAATTATATGACTTGATGAATGGAAAAAGCCTCAGGCAATTACCTGAGGCTAATAATTCTTTTGGTGGAGACGAGGAGGATCGAACTCCTGACCTCCTGAATGCCATTCAGGCGCTCTCCCAGCTGAGCTACGCCCCCACTTATTCGGTTGACCCTTAGTCACAAGTGTTATTCTACTCAATATCTCGACAGATGTCAAGGCATAATTCTAAAAAAATAAGAAAGCATTTTTATGATTTTTGCTCTCCGCCGTCTTCAATTTCGCTGCCGAATACTCCGCCCTCTGTCTCGCTGCTACTCAGCTCAGCCTGGGGTTCTGCTTTTTTTTGTTTTTGTTTTGGCGGCGCAATGATTACTCTGACCAGCAACAGCAGAGGAAAAACGCCTCCAAAGGCCGTTCCGGCAGCAGCGCCTATATCTCTTATTGTCGAAAGTAGGACATAGAAACTAAAGTTAAAGAATAGGGGCCACACAGTCAGAATGAAAATTGAAATAAGCATTATCCAGACCTTGGCAGACTTACCCTTAAAATTGAGAATGTCTGAGATGCTCTCGGCAAATGCCTGAATATAAAAGGTGGTGGCCAGAAAGATTGACGCCACCCAGACGACAACAAAAATGACTTCTGTATGTTCGAGAAAGGTGCTGACGGAGATTATCCTTACTAGGGCAAATGCGGGATAAAACATTGTTGAGGTCTGTTCGGGCCCGAAAGCTGCGAGAATGCCTATAATTCCCAACCCCAATGTAACAGTGGCAACCAAGGTGCCCAGGACCGCCTTGCGCCCGCCACCCTGCAGCAATGCGTCGCTGACATGCCGCTGAAACATGAGGATGACCACCGGCACCTGACAAAACCAGCCCAAAAGCAGGACTGTGCCATTAATTACCGACTTCACTCCTTGCTCAAACAACGGCAGCAAAAAATTAAAATTCAGGCGGGCTGCTGGCAGAATCACGGTTAATATGGGCACCAGAATTTCCAGGGGCATCAAATAGGCATTGGTTCGGAGCAAAGGGGTGGAACCGCTCAAAGCCCCATAGGCTACTCCCAGAAGGAATATCACCCTGATCACCAGCTGGGGGGTATCGGGAATGAGAAATCTGATGGCGAAAGCCTCCATGCGCCAGACTGCCAAAGCAGCGAAAAAAAGAAAAAAGCAGGCGTACAGCAAAGAGACAATTTTGCCCAGAAAGACTCCCAGTAATTGGGGCATGGCCTGGATTACTGATTGCCGGGGGAATTTGGCCATAACTGCAACTGCCGCAGCAGTGGGAATACATGCAATCAAACCCGCTGCCAGCACTGAAATCCATGCCCCCTGGCCTGCGGCCTGGGCGGCGAAATAGGGTGTAAACATTATTGATGTGGAAATCACTATGGTAATTGACAAAGCTGCTATCTCAAACATAGAGATTTTATTCATTGGCTTCCTCCCTAGCGAACTGGCCCCTGCCCCCGAATATGCACATTGCAGCGGAGATCATATTCGGCTTGTTGTAATACTTCTTTCCAGCTATTTTTTACTTCTTCCCATTTCTGGGGATCCTCCCGCCGCAGCAAAGCCGAGATGCCGAGAAATTCAATGCCTTCATCTTTGGCCACTTGTAAGGTGTCGTGCATGCGATTGACAAAATAATGCTTCGTGCGCATTTTCAACTCTTCACTGTCGACTTCAAACATCTCCTGGATGTCCAGAGTGATGTCTATATTGGCCTGAACAAACAGTTTATTGTCTTTCAAGTTTGCCCTGACCTTGGTTTTGCTGTTTATTATCTTAAAACTGATCACTTTGCCGGGAACAGACTGGGGAATTGTGACGTAGCCCGTTTTCACCCGGTCGCGCCAGAGCTGCAAACCAAGGGTTTCCGGCATGTCCAGAGTCGCTGCCATTTTATAGCCGTCAAAAACCGCGGATTTTCCCAGGGTAAAGCGGTCTTCACTGGCTCCGATCATGGGCAGCACGGCCTGCAGATCGGGTTCCAGCATCTGACTGACCAAATCTTTAAACTCTGCCTGCACCACCGTGGATCTTTGGGTATTAATCAGGAACTGATTAATGATGGCCATGGCCGGCTGATTGCCTAACTTTTCTTCAATCTTCAGCAGATCCTCGATATTTACCGCCGCCACAGCCACCCTGATATTTTCGCGGATGCTGAAATCCCGGCGCAGAAAGTCCAGCACCTGCTGAATGCCGTTGGCAGCCAGTTTATTGCTGAAGATCAGCAGCTGCAAATGGCTTAAGTCTGGAGTTTTTGAGCTCTTTAAAAACAAATCGGCCACAGCCTCGGACATATCCCGGCCTTCTGCCGTCAGGGTTTGAAAGACCGGCTGCTCCCCGCCGCCGCCTGTAGATTGATTGGGCTTGCCCACCTGGGCGTAAATTTTGAAGTTGCCATTTTCCCCCTGGTCAATTCCCAGCACAAGAATATACACCAGGCTCTCCATTTCTCTCCGGCTCCAACAGCCTGAAATTAACAACGCTACAATGAGAATAGAGATTAGGATATCAATTCTTTTTTTCATTGTCATCACCTCGCTTCTTTGGACCCTGCTTACCCATAGCCCACCAAGGAGCCCGGAAAAAGACATCTTTCATGTCCTTAAGACTGAAGGGAGTCACCGGCGCTGTATAGGGCACGCCAAAAGACTGCAAGGAAGTCAAGTGGATTCCCAGGACCATATACCCCATCATCAGGCCAAAGGCGCCAAAGGCACCGGCCAGAATGATAAACAGGAGCTTCAATATCCGCAAGGCATTGACAAAGGAATAGTCAGGAATGAGGAAAGAAGCCACAGCGCCTAAACCCACAACGATAACCATTTGCGGCGAAACCAGACCTGCTGTCACTGCCGCCTGGCCCATAACCAACGCCCCCACTATGCTCACTGCCTGCCCTGCAGGCTTTGGCAAACGCAGTCCCGCCTCCCTCAGGCCCTCCAATATGATCTCCAGCATCAATGCCTCCAAGACTGTGGGCAGGGGCACAGGCTCCCGAACCGCGGCCATGGCCAAAAGCAAGGGGGTGGGAATCATCTCCTGATGAAAGGTGGCAACTGCCACATAAGCCGCAGTTAAGCCAACCACGATAAAGAAGGCCGCCATGCGCAAAGCTCGGTTGACTGCCGCCAGGGGATAGTGTTCATAATAGTCCTCGCTGGACTGAAAAAATTGCCAGAAAACCGAGGGGACAATCATGGCCATGGGCGTATTCTCGGCCATGATACCCACCCTGCCTTCTACCAGGGCTGAGGCCAGTTTATCCGGGCGCTCGGTAGTGGCAAACAGGCGAAAAGGGGTGTAGCGCACATCGGCCAGCAGTTCACTGACCAGGTTCACCGAATACATCGCTTCTACATTGATAGACTCAACCCTTTGCCGCACCTTTTGCACAAGCTTTTCATCGGCTACGCCTTTGAGATAGCAGAGAGCAACATTGGTATTAGAAGTAGTCCCAACGGGAATGGCCTCCAAGACCAGGTTAGGAGTGCGCAGGCGCCTGCGCAGCAGACTGGCATTAGTGATTAGGCTTTCGACAAACCCCTCTCTGGGGCCCACCACAGAAGTTTCGGTCTGGGGCTCACTGATAGCCCGTTCCTTCCACTTTCGGGCTTCCATAATTACCGCCCGATCATAGCCGTCGATAAATAACAGGGCATGGCCGGTGACAATCTTTTTCACCAGCAGCGCCCAGTCTGCATCCTCTTCTATTTTAAGGGCTGAAGGCAAAATGTCGATGATTTTTCCCGGAATCTGAGTCACTTCATACTCCTCAAAACAGAGAAAATTCAGGGGCTCGAGAACAAAGTCACTGAGAGTTTGTTTATCTGTGAGGGTTTCTAGGAAAACCAGGGCCATCCGCACCTGTCCCGAAGGGCCAAAGCGGACCTTGCGCACAATAAAATCCAGGCTGTCCTTAAAAGTATGTTCAGCAACAGAGATATTGTCATTTAAATTGGGACTGACCTTTTCCAGACTTTCCACAGGCTTTTTATTCTGAAGCTCAGCTGCCTTTTTGGGCAGCCGGTACCGTTTTCTGGGCTTTTTGTACACCACCTGGCCGCCCTCCCTTCATAGAATTAGCTTGACCCCGGCGGCGCCTTAGTATTCTATGGGACACGTCCCTTGGGCAAAAAAAAACCCGGGTCAGTCTCATTGAGACTGGCCCAGGCTACACTAATTCTTTTTATAATGCCTGTTCCAGATCGGCGATGATATCCTCGACATCTTCCAGGCCTACTGCCAGGCGGACCAGGCCGGGAGTAATATTGGCGGCCAGACGCTCAGCTTCCGGCACCACCGAGTGAGTCATAGAAGCTGGATGCTGAATGAGCGTATCTATGTCACCCAGGCTGACTGCCAAGTGGCAGATTTTGACGCCGTTCATCAGGCGAACGCCGGCTTCAAAACCGCCCTTAAGTTCAAAAGCCATGATGCCGCCAAAGCCGCTCATCTGCTTTTTCGCCAGCTCATGCTGGTCAAAAGATTCCAGACCGGGATAGTATACCTTGGCGACAGCCGGATGCTTCTCCAGGTATTTGGCGATGGCCATGGCGTTGCTGTTGTGGCGGTCCATGCGCAAAGGCAATGTCTTGAGACCCCGCAGTATCAGCCAGGCGTTAAAGGGACTCATGATGCCGCCAATATCTTTCAGAGTGGTCATCTTGATTTTAGTCATAGTATCTTTGTCGGAGATGACCAAACCGGCGATTACGTCGCCGTGGCCATTGATGTACTTGGTGGCGCTGTGGAGAACCACATCCGCTCCCATTTCCAGGGGACGCTGCAGGTAGGGAGTCATAAAGGTGTTATCCACGACAACCTTGGCTCCATGGGCGTGGGCGATTTCGGCAACAGCCTGGATATCAGTAACGCGCATGGTGGGATTGGTTGGCGACTCGATGTACACAACCTTGGTATTTGGCCGAATGGCTTTCTTGACTGCTTCCAGGTCAGCGGTATCGACGCCGGTGGCAGTGACGCCAAAACGGGAGATCAACTCATGTAAAAAAGCAAAAGTGCAGCCATACAGGGCAGAAGAGTGAACCACATGATCCCCTTGGTTGACCAGGGCCATAATCGCTGCAGAAACAGCCGCCATCCCGGAGCCAAAAGCGGCAGCGTCTTCACCGCCCTCCAGACAAGCTATCTTTTCTTCCAGAGCAGTAATTGTAGGGTTACCCAGCCGGGTGTAGATATAGCCTTCTTCTTCGCCGGCAAAGCGGGCGGCCCCCTGGGCTACGTTCTTAAAGACAAAGGTCGAGGTCTGGTAGATGGGGGTGCTTAGAGCGCCATACTGAGGATCGGGTTCTTGGCCGGCGTGCACCGCCCGAGTGGCAAAGCCAAGTTTCTTGTTGATCTTCATGAAATTCGCCTCCAGAGATTATTATATTTTGTCCATTATATACTGCAAAAACTATGCCAGCGGGAGTCAAGGACTTTTCCCCCCCTGAGATTCCCCCACCTGGAAACTAATCTTTCCTTTCGGCAAGAAAGGTTTCCAGGTGGTAGCGCCGCACCTTATTGAGGACACTGGTATGGGACAGGCCCAGGGCCGCTCCCGCCCTGCGTGTGCTTCGGTAATTGCTAAGGGCGTCGGCCACCAACTTCCGCTCCAGCTCCGCCACCTGTTCCTTAAGGGTCCCCCCGCCGGATGGAGCCATGACGACATCATCCAGCAGTAGATGTTCCCTTTGGATTGGCTTGCTGCCGGCAATGGTCAAGGCTCGTTCCAGGACATTTTCCAATTCCCGTACGTTTCCCGGCCACTGATGCCGAGAGAGAACAGACATAGCCTCAGGAGCAATACCGGCCCTGCCTCTTGCCAGCAAATGCTCAACCAAGATGTCAATATCCTCCCGGCGCTGGCGCAAGGGGGGAATGGTTAGGGGAATGACATTGAGGCGGTAGTACAAGTCCTCCCGAAATTTGCGCTCCCGCACCAGCTGGCCCAAGTTTTTGTTGGTGGCGGCAATGATCCGCACATCCACCTGAATTTCCTCATTGCCCCCCACCCGGCGGATACTGCCTGCCTGCAAGGCCCGCAACAGTTTGGGCTGCAAATGGGTAGGCACCTCGGCAATCTCGTCCAAAAATACAGTGCCTCCATGGCCAAATTCAAACAGTCCCATGCGACCCCCCCGACGGGAGCCGGTAAAGGCCCCATCCTCATACCCAAAGAGCTCGCTTTCCAGCAGGGCATCTGGGAGGGCGCCGCAGTTGATGGGAACAAAGGCCCCATCCCGGCGGGGACTGGCGGCATGGATGGCCCGGGCAAAGAGCTCTTTGCCGGTGCCGCTCTCTCCATAGAGCAGGATGGTGGCATCGCTGTTTGACACCTGTTTGCACAGGCCCACCAAATCCTCCATGCTCTTGCTCCGGTAGATAATGTCGGCAAAGGTAATTTCCGGGGCGCGGGTAACAGAATGGACCAGGGCACGGATTTGGCCCGGGTCCTTTAGGCTTGCCACCACTCCATACACCCGGCCTTCATGGTCCAACAAAGGACGGCCGCTGGTTACGTATCTGGCCTGAACGGGACCATTGTTGATCACTATCTCTTGGTTGTCATAGCTCAGGCCGGTTTTCAAGGTCGCAAGCATTGGCACATCGGGTCGCAGCACCCGGCCGATTTTCTTGCCCAGCACCTTGTTTGCCTTCAGCTTCAGAATTGATTCCGCGGCGGCATTGAGCAGGGTAATGCGGCCCTGGGCATCGATGGCCACCAAGCCTTCGCCCACAGCCTCAACAATAGCCTGGAGCTCCCTGCGCCGCTGTTCCTGAGGCAGGCTGGAAATTTCTTCGATTGTATGCACCCCTGCCAGAGCCAAAATCCGAGCATGAATTCTGGGATACAAATCGCCCTCTGGAAAGCGGACATAAATGGCGCCGGGCTCCACCTCCATGGCCTGGATGTCAATGCCCAGAGGAGCAAAGACCTGGAGCACGTCCAGCACCATGCCCACCCGGTCGGTAGTATTTATCTTCAAGCGCAAATGCCTCACCTCTTGGAAAGATTTCTTTCCAGAGACTTCGACATTAAGCGCCCCTACTCCTGCAAATTCGGGGACGGTCCTCCAATTTGTCAACATGGCGTCAAAATCTTGATTCTAGGATTAATAGTCTGTATTATTGTATTAATAACACTGGGGAGGTTTTTATATGCCGCGAAAGCCTCGTGAACTGAGTCCTAGTGGTTTTTACCATGTTATTCTCAGGGGAATAAACAAGCAGACTGTCTTTGCAAGCAGCCAGGAAAAGTCATACTTCCTAAAAGTTCTACAACGAATGGGTAAAGAGAGAGAGTACGAAATCATTGCTTACTGCCTGATGAACAATCATGCGCATATGCTTATTAAGACAGGCAGCATGCCCCTGGATGTTTCTATGAAAAGAATATCTGTTAGTTATGTTTACTACTATAACAAGCTGCACAACCGGTCTGGATCTCTTTTCGATAACCGCTATACAAGTGTAGTCATCAAAAATGAAGTTCAATTAATGATATGCGCCCGGTACATTCATAACAATCCCGTCAGTGCAGAGGTGACGCGAAAGCCGGAAGATTACATGTGGAGCAGCTATAGATACTATATGGGTTTGGATCAAAAAAGCCCCGTCCCCCTTAACACCAAGACATTGCTGTCCTTATATGACTCCGATATTAACCAGGCACTTAAGTGCATGCAGGAATTTACTGAGGGAGAAGTTCATAAAGCCCCCACACCCCTAACGGAATGTATTGAGAATATCCTTGATCAAGAGCATGTGCTTCCCGAAAAACTGAAATACTTGCCCCGGCAGCGCCGAGATAGAATAATCCGGATGATTTTGGCGCAAACCGGGGCAAGGGCAAAAGAACTTTCCGAAATACTGGGGGTAAACACTACGATAATCTATAACTCTAGACGGAGTGGCGACAAAAAGTAGGACCGTCCCCGATTTGTACGATGTAGGCTGGGGCGCCCCGGGAGACTTTGCCCTTTTCCAGGCTAGTTGAGGAGATAATGCAGTCTTTGTTTGTTACCACCAGGGCAGAATGCAGTTCCTTGCCGGCGGCCTTGATTTTTTCCCGGTCGAATTTGACCAATATCTCTCCCGGCTGGACCTGTTGGCCATCCCGGCAGACTTGTTTAAACCCCTCTCCTTCCAGTTCGACTGTATCCAGGCCAATATGGAGCAATAGTTCCAGCCCTTCAGGGGTCTTCATCACCAGGGCATGAGCGCCGGGAAAGACCTTGACAATTTCGCCGGCGGCGGGGGCTGCCAATATGTTGCCTGAGGGTATGAAACCGATACCTGTCCCCACCAATCCCTGGGCAAACACAGGATCAGGGAACTGCTCCAGAGGGATTATCTCGCCATCTAAAGGCGCCAGCAATTCTACAATTGCCGCCTGCTCTTTGAGCTGACGGATGCAGTCTTTGATTAGGTCGCTGTCCCCGCCAAAGACGATCTGGAGATTGCCGGCACCCAGCATGTTGATTCCCGAGGCGGGCAGATTTTTGAGGGCAGCCGCGTCAATTTTTTCTGGCGCATAAACCTGCACCCGCAGTCTAGTCAAACAGGCATCGACCACCCTTAGATTGGTAAGTCCTCCCAGGGCGGCAACTGTCTTTTTTGCAGTCTCAGCAAGGTCACCTTTAAGCCCTGCCCCTCTCCCGTCCTCAGCTCCCGCCAGTTCACGACCGGGAGTAAGATAGTTGAACTTGCGGATAATGAACCGGAAGATAAAGTAATAGATGACGGCGTAGGCTGCCCCCAGGGGAAAGATCAGCCAGGGTTTGGACGACAGGGCATAGTTCATAAAGAAAAGGGGCAGGGCATAGCCGTAATGGCGGATGCCTAAGAGATAGGATATGAAAAGAGCGCTGCCGGTAAGCAAGCTGTGGACGATAAAGAGCAGGGGCGCCGTAAAGATAAAGGCAAATTCCACCGGTTCGGTGATGCCGGTGATAATCGAAGTCAGGGCTGCCGTCAGCATGATTCCCGCCACTTTTTTCCGGTTTTCACTCCTGGATTCATGGACCATGGCCAGTGCTGCCGCCGGAACGGCAAAGATCATGGTGACAAAGAAGCCCCCGGAAAAGGCACCGGCAGTGGGATCCCCGGCAAAGAACCGGCCCAGTTCTCCCGTAACCACCTGGCCTTCGGTAACAAAGCTGCCAAACACGTGGAGTAACAGGCTCTGCAGTATGTGATGGAGGCCGGTAGGAATCAGCAGGCGGTTGAGGAGCCCATAGACAAAGGCGCCATACTCGCCGGTGGAGAAAATCCAATCTCCCGCGGCAAGGATTACCTGATTGATTGGCGGCCAGAGATAGCCAAATACCACTCCGGCAACCACCGAAACCAAAGCAGTAATGATAGGGATAAAGCGCTTGCCGGAGAAAAAGCCCAGGAATTCCGGAAAGCGGATGTTGCGAAAGCGCCAGTAGAGGGCGGCGGTGTAAGCCCCTACAATAATTCCCCCGAGAACACTCATGTCGTTGGGCTGAAACTCCCCGCTTGCCAAAGTAATCCCCGGGTTAATGGCTTTCATTACCGCCACCAGCACCACATGGCCGGTAACAGCCGCGAAAGCAGCCATGCCATCGGAATCAGTAAAGCCAATGGCCACTCCCACCGCAAAGAGCAGGGGCAGGAAATCCACGATGATGGCGTTGCCGGCAGCGGTGAAAAAAGCCGGTCCAAACTGGCCAATGGCAATAAACAAGGCTGCTATAGGCATGACCACAATTGGCACCATCAGGGCCTTGGCCACCCGCTGCATAATTCCCTTCCAGTTCATTAAACCCTCTCCTCCTGGAATATTTTATAGCTGACGGGAGCGATGCCCGCTGCCGTCAGATCCTTTTTCAACCATTCTGAACAAAGAAATTCTGTCTCCCGGACCCGCTTTTCCGTCAAAGAGCTGATGTTTGCAAGCTCTTTATCATTTTCGCTGCCGGGATGACTGAAGAGTTCGTGGACCCCGGATCCCACCTGGCTAAGATAAGCCAATAAACCCTCCTTGGTCCTGCCAGGACTTTCAAAGGCAGTAACAGTGTCCGGCTTGCCCAGGGGGAATTTTTGCGCCCGCTGCCAGGACCCGGCGGCGATTCGCTGCTGCCAGTCGGGAACTTTCATGAGCTGAAAGCTGGGGGAGCTGATGGCCCGAACCCCGGAGATTCCGAATTCCTGGGCCAGCTCACAGGCAATTGTCATCAGGGGAGGCCACAGGTGGATATGGTGATGGCTGTCCAAATGAGTAGGTTTTATCCCCGCCGCCATTAAGCGCTGAATTTGCGCACGCCATTCTGCTTTTATCTGTTCTCTATTCCAAACCAGCACCCGCCAGAATTGGCGGCGGAAACGGCCTCCGCCATCCACCAAGGAAGGAACCTGCTCGGGCGGCAGCACCGGATCCAGGGCAGTGAGAGTCAAATGCACCCCCACCCCCAAGGTTGGGGTTTCGGCTGCCAGCTCCACCGCCTCTCGCCAGGCAAGGCCCCCGGCCATCAAGGTGGCCGAAGTCAGGACTCCTTCCCGGTGGGCACGGATAACCGCCGCATTTATTCCTTGAGTAAGGCCGAAATCGTCGGCGTTGACAATCAGCTTTTTCATCGCAAAGTAATTAAGTCCCCATGGGCGGCAATATAATCATTGAGGATTTTTTCCGCCACTTCCAAAGAGGGAATCAGGGGATTGAGATTGAGGGCCCGCAGGGCCTTGTTGTAATCCTGTTCCATGGCCGCTTCCACGGTAAGAGTTTCGTAGGCCGCCACCACCTGCATGAGACCCAGCATATCTGTATCGGGCCTGTCCACATGGAGGGGCCGCACGCCCCGCTTGTCGATGAGGCAGGGTATTTCCACACAGGCCTCAGGGGCCATGCCGGGCACGCAGCCGTTGTTTATGACATTAACTACATACTCCTGTCCCTTGTCATTATAGATGGCGCTAAGCATGCCTACCATCAGCTCTGAATGCCACTGCCCACCCCTGCTCTTCCACAAGTGGGAATCTTCATGCTGTACAACCTCTTTAAAATGGGCCAGCAATTCTTTTTCAATTCCCTGCACCACTTCTCCCCGGGTCTTATCCGCTGCCAGCTGAGCCTGCAAGCATTCCCTGGTCAGATAGTAATACTGCAGATAGGATGAGGGGATAACTCCTAGCTTGTTGAAGATGCGAAGCATCATGGCGCTCTCATGCAGGGTCTTTTCATCATCGCTGGGCAACATGGCCAAAATGTCAGTTGTCTTGGCCATTTCCCCCAGCATGGGCATTATGTCCTTGCCGTCGACAAAGACCTTGCGGAACCAGCCCAGGTGATTGAGGCCAACATAGTCAAGCTTGACCTGTTCTCGGGGCAGCTTGAGCAAAGAGGCGATAAAGTGCTGGACGCCGATAGGCACATCACAAATGCTGATGGCATTGATATCGGTGTACTTGGCCAGCATCGCCGCCACCATCCCCGAAGGATTGGAGTAGTTAATCAGCCAGGCCTCCGGCGCGTATTTCTTAATATCCTGGGCAATGGCATACATTTCCGGGACGGTGCGTAAAGCCATGGCAAAGCCGCCTGGCCCCACTGTCTCTTGGCCGATAACCTCATATTTCAGGGGTATTTTTTCGTCCAGCACCCTGCCTGCCAAGCCGCCAACACGAATTTGACAGAGAATAAAAGCGCTGCCCTTGATGGCCTCTATCCTGTTAAGGGTTGAAGTGACTTTTACTTCCGGCAGAGCTTCGGCGATGATTTTACTGACAATGGCCGTCACAATCTCCAGCTTGGCCTTGTCAATATCCATTAGACAAAGCTCGGTATAAGGCACCTCCCCATGAATCTTGATTAATCCTTCAATCAGCCCCGGTGTATAAGCGCTGCCGCCGCCGATTACAGTTATCTTCATTTTTTCTTCCTCCCTCATTTCTTCCTACTTAATGTATTATCCATTGCTGACAAATTTCCTGCCTGCGATTTCGCAATTTTTAGGCAGGAAATGGAATTATTGTGGCGAACTGTATAATATACCAGGGTGTCGCTTTCAACTTACTTATTTTGAAGGAGGGATTTTCATGGTATGGTGGGTTTGGCTCATAGCAGTGGTAATCTTGCTAGCGGGAGAGCTGATGACAGAAGGCTTTTTCCTGTTCTGGTTTGCCCTAGGCGCCCTTGGCGCCACAATCACTGCGCTGATTACAAAATCTCTTCCCCTCCAGCTCCTTGTCTTTATCCTGATCAGCGGCCTGCTCCTCTTCTATTCCCGCCAATTGGGAGAAAAGCTGGGCGGAGGAAAATCTGACATTCATACCAATGCCCAAGCCTTGGTGGGCAAAACCGGAATTATTACCAAAAAAGTTTTACCCCATGCAAAGGGACTGATCAAAATCAGCGGCGAGGAGTGGTGTTGTGTGTCCGAGGACAACGCCCCTCTACCAGAAGGAACTCTGGCGCAAGTGGAATCTCTGCAGGGTGTCACCCTGACTGTGGCCCCTATCCAGGAAAGAAAGGTGGATTAATTATGTGGCCATATTTTGTCTTGGGAGCAATCCTTTTTTTGCTCTTTATCATCGCCCTCTCTTCGGCCAAGGTAATCAACCAGGCAACGGTGGGGCTCATTGCCCGCCTGGGCAAATTCAACCGTCTGGCTAACCGGGGCGTCAACTTTGTCGTCCCCTTCATCGAGCGACTCTTTGTCGTCATCAATTTGCGGGAGCAGGTAGTGGATTTCCCGCCCCAGCCGGTTATCACCAAAGACAATGTCACCATGAAGATAGATACCGTAGTCTATTTTCAGGTCACCGACCCCGTCCGCTATACCTATGAAATCGCAACCCCCATCCAGGCTATCGAAAACCTTACCGCCACCACCCTCAGGAACATCATCGGCGAACTGGACTTGGATGCCACCCTCACCTCCCGGGATATTATCAATACCAAGATGCGGGCAATCCTGGACGAAGCCACCGACAAATGGGGGATCAAGATCAACCGGGTAGAACTCAAGAACATCATGCCTCCCGCTCAGATTATTGAGGCCATGGAAAAGCAAATGCGAGCTGAACGGGAACGGCGAGAATCTATTCTCAGAGCCGAAGGAGAAAAGCGTTCGGCAATCCTCAATGCCGAAGGCGAAAAAGAGGCCAATATCCTCCAGGCAGAAGGAGAACGAGAAGCCATGGTGCGCCGTGCTAAGGGCGAAGCCGAGTCTATCCTCTTGGTCCAACGAGCCAAGGCTGATGGCATCAAGGCGGTGTTCTCAGCCATCAAGGAAATGGAACCCACCCAGGAGGTCATCAGCATCCGGGCTCTGGAGGCTCTGGAAAAAATCGCCGACGGTCAGGCCACCAAGCTGGTTGTGCCTACCGAAGTAGCCGGCATCCTGGGCAGCCTGCAGCTGCTGGGACTAAACAAAAAATAGAGCCAAGGGAGACTTCTTGGCTCATTTATACCTTGCTCCTAACTAATACACCCTCTTGACTGAAGGGTGTTTTTTTTCTGGGGCCAAACTGTCCACCTTGACTCGTTACATTGCCGCTGCTAGCAGGCCCCCTATCAGGAGGGCTACAGCTAATGAACTCAGCCAGATAGCGATGCCAATCAGGAGGCCATGCTCCTTAATGACTACCAGCACCGAGGCGATGCAGGGGACAAAAAGGGTCATGGTCACCAAGGCCACAAAGCGCTGGGGGGCCGCCAAATTCAAAGCCATCAAGCCGGCTGCGCCAAAATCCCGGCGGATCATGCCCATGATAAATGCTCCCACCACCTGGGGCGGCAGTTTCAGCCAACTGCTGGTCAAAGGCGCGAGCCCCCTCTCCAGGGCTATGAGGCCACCCCCATAATTCAGCAGGGTAATCAGACAGGCGCCCAAGGCAAATAAGGGCAGGGCGTCCTTGAGGAAGGCCATGGACTTGGCCCAACTTTTTCTGAGGATGTTGCGGGGACGGGGCAGGCGCAGCCGGGGCAGCTCCAGGAACAGACCGTCTGACTGTCCCGGCACTGTCTTATTGAGGATCACGCCGGCGACCAGAAAAATACTTAATAAGATTATGGCATATAGGCCCAGCCAACGGAAGCCCATGGGGACCAGCATCATGGCAATGACACCGGTTTGGGCCGAACAGGGCACCGCCAGACCCAGCAAAAAGGCCAGGATTATCCTTTCCCGGCGGGTAGAGAGCATCCGGGTAGAAATTACCGCCATAGTCACACAGCCAAAGCCCAGGATTAAGGGAATCACTGCTTTGCCGTTAAGGCCCAGTGGCCTAAAGGTATTGTCCAGCAGCACCGCCAGCCGCGGCAAGTAGCCGGAATCCTCCAGGAGAGAGAGCAGCAGGTAAAAGCTAAAAACCAAGGGCAGCAACAAGCCGATTCCATAGGCTAAAGCCATGGTCAGCACGCCAAAGTCGCCAATGAGAATCTGCTGCAGCAGGCCCTCCGGCAATAACCGCAGCAGCATACCTACTATTGGGGGAAGCAGCCAGCGGTTTAAGACAATCCCCTCGGTAAAATCCACCACCTGATTTGCCACCAGCCCCCCAATCAGCCACCAGATCATGGCCAGGACCAGGGCGGCGGTGAGAAGGCCGGTAAGAGGCCGGGTCAGCCATTTATCCAGGGGAGATAATCCTGGGGCCCCTCCGGGGGCAGCTATTTTTTCATAAATTTCGTTTGCCCGTGCCCGCAAGCTCGCGCTATCTTGGAGCCTACGGGCGCTGTTTTTTTTCTTATGGCATAAGTGGCCAAGGACCTGAGCCAATTCATCCATGCCTTCCCCATGGACAGCGGTAGCGGCAACAACGGGCACCCCCAATAGAGTCTCCAGTTTAGCCAGGTCAAGTCTTTGCCCCAGGCGCCGCACCTCATCCATCATGTTGACCACAACAACCATGGGCACCCCCCGGCCGCTGAGCTGCAAAGTCAGAAACAAATCCCGGCGCAGACGGGTAGCATCCACCACATTGACAATTACCTGGGCATCTGCCAGCAGGGCCTCCGTCAGCCGCTCCTCGTCATTGGCATTGGTCAGGCCGTAGATGCCGGGGGTATCGGCAACAGGATTCCCCTGCCAAATGCCGCGGCTGATCTCCACAGTCGTCCCGGGATAATTAGAAACTTCAGCATACCTTCTGGTCAGATTGGTAAAGACTACCGACTTGCCCACATTAGGATTGCCGGCCAGGACTATTTTTTTCGGGCCCGCCAGGGTGCTATCTGAATGCCCCGGGCAATTTCGCCCCCCACCGCCACCATTTGTCCTCCGCGGCCAAGGATTACCGGACCATTGTCTTTTCTGGCGATGCAATAAACATCCTCCCCTTCTCCCATTCCTAAGCAATCTGCCTGCTGGCGCACTTTGGGATCTTTGATTTTCAGCACTACGTAGCGCTTGCCGGGGAACGCTGACAACAGATTCATAGACTACCTCCCCACTGTCCATTTTTGCTATCGATATTCATCTCTTTGCCCCTTTATACCCAAAAAGCCAGGGTCATCCCTGGCTTATGCCACATAACCCTGCTTGCGCAGGATTGTAAGTTTTTCATCAGCAGCCGCCACCTGTTCAGACAATTCTGCCGCCAGGCCGCTGCGGTTCAGGCCGTAATACAGCAGCAAATTGATGAAGCCCACATAATCCATATTTACCGCCGCCGTCATTCGCGCCAGAGAGCCGGCGCGGCCCAAGGAGGGAGTGCCGTTAACATCAATGACATATAAATTTCCGGATGCGGTGGCCTTGATGTCAATTCTGACCACATCAGCACAACCCAGAGAAGCATAGGTCTTGATGGCCAAATCTCGCAGCCGCAGGTACTGAGGGTCCTGGGGGGGGATAATCTCCAGAGCGATCTCATTCCGGGACTCAGCCTTTTTCACCTCGGTTGAGCGCACCAGGTCGTGGGCAAAGGCCACCGGCGGCAAGACAACAGGTTTACCATTGCCAATTACGCCTACTGTAAACTCCCTGCCCGGCAAATACTCTTCTACTACCAGACTGATGGGACCCAGCAGATCGTAGAGTACCTCCATACGCTGGGCCAGCTCCCCAGAAGTCCGCACCACGGAATTGGCGTCGATGCCTACGCTGTTGCCGCCGCCGGCTGGCTTGACGAAGAGAGGATACTTGACATTAGCCTCTGCAAACACCCTGGCAAGTGCCGGGGTGGGAAGAGACCGATACCAGGGGATGCTGACCCCTGCCCGGGAAAGCACCTGGTAGGTCATCTCTTTATGCCGGCACAACTCCATAGCCTCGGCAGAAGAATGGGAACTGGGTATTCCCATTTCCGCCAAGGTCTTACGAACCAAGGCAGCGCCGCTGCCGTCATACAGGGTGGCAGGGCTGTCCAGAAAGCCTTCGGCAATAACAAAAGCGAAATCCGGCCTTTCCTGGCGAAAGCGCTGTTCAAGCTGTTGCCGTGACTGCAAATTTACCGACATTGTCTTATATCCGCCCAGGAATAAAGCTTCTTCAACGGCAATTACAGTTCTCCGGGTCGTGCATTCACTGTAAACTCCTTTTCTCTCCACTGTGGGCACCCAATTATAGATGAACGCAATCTTTCCGGCCATTGCCACCCTCCTTTTTGGAATACAAGTTAATTTAATCTATTCGCCAGGTGTTGACAATATCCTTGAGAATCAAAAAAACCTGCGGATTAACCGCAGGCTTGCGTTCAACTGGAAGCAACCAATTCCTGATCTTTGTACTGCAACTGGTAGAGTTTGTAATAGAGGCCTTCCTGGACCAGCAATTCCTGGTGGCTGCCCATTTCCCGAATCTTGCCTTTGTGCATGACGATGATTTTGTCGGCATTTTGAATAGTGGACAGCCGGTGAGCGACTACAAGGGTGGTGCGGTCTTTAGAAATAGTGCGCATGGCCTTTTGAATAATCTGTTCGGTCTCAGTATCGATATTGGCGGTGGCCTCATCCAAAACGAGAATCCGGGGATCAAAGGCCAGGGCCCTGGCAAAAGCCAGCAGCTGGCGCTGTCCCGCCGACAGGGTCGCTCCCCGCTCCTTTACTTCGCTCTCATACTTGCGGGGCAGGGCGGAGATAAACTTATCGGCATCCACCGCCTCGGCAATTTGATGTATCCTTTGGTCGTCAATTTCGTAATTATTGAGGCGAATATTGTCAGCAATGGTGCCGGTAAACATGAATACATCCTGAAGGACCACGGCAACGCTGGTGCGCAGGTAGTCCAGGTCAATATCTCTGATATCTATGCCATCAACAAGAATCTGTCCCTGCTGAATGTCATAGAGACGGCTGATGAGGCTGATAATTGTTGTCTTGCCGGCGCCGGTGGCGCCTACAAAAGCCACAGTCTCACCCTTCTCCACAGTAAAGCTTACATCCCGCAGCACCCACTCCCCGGGATTATAGGCAAACCAGACATTGCGGAATTCAATTCCGCCCTGAATATCTGCTTGAACAGGTTCAGGCACATTTTCAATCTCCGATTCTGTGTCCAGGAGCTGAAAGATGCGCTCGGAGGACGCCATGGCAGCCTGCATGATATTATAACGTTCTGCCAAGTTGTTGATGGGTTCAAAAAACATCTTGATATACTCGATAAAGGCATAGAGCACTCCAAATTCTATCGCTCCCCTGAGGACTTGTCCGCCGCCATACCAAATCAGCAACGCCAGGCCAATGGTGTACATTGAATTGATAAAGGGCCTAAAGACTGCGAAAACCTTGAGTTCGCCACAGCTGGCCTGAAAGTGCTCGGAATTGATTTGGTCAAATTCATCAAACTGTTTCTTTTCCCGACGGAAAATCTGGATAACCCGCATGCCGGAAATGCTTTCCTGCAAAGTGGCGTTAATGCGTGCCAAGCGCACCCGCACCAGCCTGTAGGCATCCCTGGCCTTTGTCCTGTAAATGACAGTGGCCACTGAGACCAGCGGCAAAAGGGCAATACAGATAAGGGCCATGCGCACGTTGAGGCGCAACATGACAATGATGATGCCAAAGAGCATGAAAAAATCTTTAAACAGGTTGACCAGGACATCGGTAAACAAATCGTTAAGGGTCTCGGTATCATTCGTCACTCGGGTGATGAGCCTGCCAACGGGATTGGTGTCGAAAAAGCGCATGGACAAGTTTTGAATATGGGAAAAAATCCTATGGCGCATGTCAAAGATTATTTTTTGTCCCGTCTTGTGGAGCAGATAGACCTGGGCATAGTTAAAGGCAAAGCCGACGCTAAGGCTCATAAGGTAAAATACAGCCAGGCGCACAAGGGCGCGCGTATCTGACTGCCTAAGAACCCCGTTCTCTTCCTTGGAGATCAGTTCTCCCTGATGGCGCACCCCGGAACTGACAAAGAAGACTTTGCCTTCCTGGGTTTCGACACTGTATTCTTTGCCGTTGATAACGGCTGCCACCAAGTAGTTGTTGCCCTCATAGGAGATAATTTCGTACTTCGTCCCGCCAGCGGCATCCTTGACCTCCCCTTGAGGCAGCAAAATTTTGCCGTTGACCTCGATGCCAGGGGCAGGTTCGCTGCCAGGCTGCCAACCGATATAGGAATCACTATTGATATACTCGTCGATGGCCACCCGCACCAGCCAGGGCTTGGCCAAATCTACCAAAGTAATAAACACCAGCAACAGGACTGCCAAAATCATCCCCCAGCGATATGGCTTGGCATAGGTCAGGAGACGCTTCATCAAACGTGCATCGTATGCCTTGCCGATTACTTCTTCTTCATGATAGTTCTGCATATGTCTCCCCCCTTATGCTTCGGATACTTTCTTTTCCAATTGCTGCTTTAAATAGAGATGCTGATAGAGGCCGCCCCGCTGCACCAAGTACTCATGAGTGCCTCGCTCAGCGATGGCGCCGCCTTCCAGGACGATAATTTCATCGGCATCCTCAACGGTAGATATTCGGTGAGAGATAATAATACTGGTGCGCCCTTTCATTATGCGGCGGAGGCCTTGGAGGATCTTTTCCTCAGTCTGGGTATCCACCGCCGACAGGCAGTCATCGAGAATGAGGATTTTGGGGTCCTTGATCAGGGCCCGGGCAATGGAAACTCGCTGTTTTTGCCCCCCGGACAAGGTGACGCCCCTTTCCCCGGACATGGTTTCAAACTTGTTGGGAAACTCCACAATATTGTCGTAGACCTGGGCCAGGCGGGCGGCTTCCTCAATCTCAGACTGGCTGTAGGAGCCTGCAAAGCCAATATTGTTGGCTATGGTATCGGAGAAGAGAAAATTATCCTGGGGAACATAACCAATGCTCTCCCGCAGCAGGGTGAGGGGAATCTCGTTGATATCTATGCCATCGATGAACAACTGGCCCGGGGGCGAATTGTACAGACGCAGAAGCAGGTTGACCAAAGTGGTCTTGCCGCTGCCGGTCCTGCCAATAATGGCCAGGGTCTTGCCCTGTTTCAGCTTGATATTGATATTTTTAAGAGCCTGTGTCCCGTCAGGATAAGAAAAGTTTAGGTTCCTGAACTCGATTTGTCCCCGCAGGGATTCCACCGGTTTGACTGTGGCGGGATCGTCGTAGACTTCAGGTCTTTCGTTAAACAGGATATTAAGGCGCTCCATGGAAGCCGAACCCCGCTGGAGCACGTTGATTACCCGGCCTACTGCCATCATGGGCCAGATGAGCATGCCCAGGTAGGCGTTAAAGGCGACAAATTCCCCCAAACTGATTCTGGCGTTGATGACCTGGATGCCTCCGTAGCCCAGGACAATCATATAGCTGATGCCGGAAATTAACTGGATCATTGGCCCCATCAGTCCCCAGATTTTCACCATGCGCAGGTTTTTGACGGCATAGCTGCGGGCAGCGGCATCGAATCTATCCAGCTCTGCCTCTTCCTGGACAAAGGATTTGACCACCCTGATGCCGGACAAGGTCTCCTGCACCCGATCTGTAAGGGTAGAGAAGGCTTGCTGCACCGCCCGGAAGCGCACGTGGATGTGGCGGCCGAATACTGAAGCCAGGCCCGCTAAAAAGGGCAGAGGTAACAGGGCCAGCAAAGTCAGTTTCCAGTCGATTTTGGCAGCCATGGTATACACCGTAATCGTAGTCAAAAACAGCGAGTCGGTGAGCATGAGCACCCCTGGTCCCATCGCCATGCGGATGGCATTGATGTCATTGGTGGCATGGGCCATGAGGTCCCCGGTCTTATGATTGTTGAAAAAGTTCACCGACAAAGTCTCCAAATGGGAAAACAGCCGGTTGCGCAAATAGTATTCCAGGCGCCGGGCAGAACCCATGATATATATCCGCCAAAAATAACGCCCCAGTGCCATAATTGCGGCAATGCCCAAGATGTAACCTGCGTAGCGCATCAGTCCAGCGTTGTCAATCTGCCGGGCTTGAATGAGGTCTGTGGTTTTGCCCAGCAGGCGCGGGATTTGCAGGTTGAAAATATTAACGGCTATCAGCCAGAAAATCCCCAGAGCATACCGCCAGGCGTTGATTTTGAAAAAATCTTTGAGTGCTTTGAATGATTTCATCTTGTCGCCCCCGATAAAATTTCACACTGCTAATATTAACATATGAAGCTTTCTCTGACAAATCTTAATTTCCCGGGAAAAATTGCTGCATTCTTGGGCTTGCTTCGATTATCTTGTCCAGGCGAATTTATTTAGACATCCGGAATATTCACCAAAAAAAAAACACCCTCTCAAGAGGGTGTGGCCCATTTTTAAGTGGGGATACAGATAACCTGACCGATTTGCAGATTGTTGGGATTGACTCCCGGATTGGCTTGCTCGATGGCGGCCACTGTCGTGCCAAAGCGCTGGGCCAGGAGAAAATAAGTGTCCCCCGCCTGGATGGTGTAAAGGAAGCCGGGGCAGACGGTTGGCGGCGCTGCCTGGGGAATGCAGATTACCTGACCGATTTGCAGATTGTTGGGATTGACTCCCGGATTGGCTTGCTGAATGGCGGCCACTGTCGTGCCAAAGCGCTGGGCCAGGAGAAAATAAGTGTCCCCCGCCTGGATGGTGTAGAGGAAACCTGGGCAGACGGTTGGCGCAGCCTGGGGAATGCAGATAACCTGACCAATTTGCAGGTTGTTGGGGTTTACTCCCGGATTGGCTTGCTGAATGGCGGCTACTGTCGTGCCAAAGCGCTGGGCCAGCTGGAAATAGGTGTCCCCCGCCTGGACGGTATAGAGAAAACCGTTGGGGCAGACAGGCGGGGCCGGCGCCTGAGGAATGCAGATGACCTGCCCAATCCTGAGATTGTTGGGATCAGCAGCGGGATTGGCTTGCTCGATGGCGGCCACTGTCGTGCCAAAGCGCTGGGCCAGCTGGAAATAGGTATCCCCCGCCTGGATGGTGTACAAAAATCCGTTGGGACATAGGGCATCCGGGAAAACCACCATCTGGTTTTCCAGATCGTCAAAGACATTTTGGATGTCTGGATTGGCCTGGGCCAGCTGCCGCGTTTCCAGTCCCCGGGTTCGAGCTATAAGGTACAAGCTTTCCCCCTTCTTTGCCACATATCTGTTGTTGTCCATACTTTCTATCCTCCTCACAGAATACTTGCTCCCCTAATAACCTATGTAAACTGCCCTCTGCCAGTGCCTGGGCAAATAGCAAAAAAAAAACGCCCTTAGGCGGAAAGCTTGTTTAGTGCCAGATTTAGCGCCAGGCAGTTTAAAGAATGATGAATTGCCCCTGTTTCCATGAGCTGAGCCACGTCAGCTAAAGGAACCAGCTGGACATCAATGGATTCAGTACCCTCCAAGGCCTGCTCCCCCACTCGGCGGCAGCCGGTGGCCAAAAACAGGTGGCACCAGTTATTTTGAATTGCCGGGTTGACGCTGACTGCGGTAAGCAGCTGGATTTTTCCGGCAGCATACCCGGTCTCCTCCGCCAGCTCCCGAGCGGCAGTAAGCCTGGGTTCCTCGCCAGGGTCCACCACTCCCCCGGGAATCTCAAGATTGATTTCTTCCAGGCCGTGACGGAACTGGCGGACCAGCACTACCTGATTATCTTCGGTAATTGCCACAATATTAACCCAGTCGGGAAATTCCAGGATAAAGAAATCATGGTTCTCAAAGCCGGGAGCAGTGCGGGTATCTTTGCGCACACTCAAGTAAGGGTGCTTACAAAGATAAGTGGTAGCGATTGTCTTCCATCTTGCCGGCTTATCCATATTATCAACTCCTGTGCCGAAATCGCCGCGGCAAGCTAGAAATCCAAGTACTCAATCTCGCAGTCCTTCCGCAGTTGTGCAATATAGTCACTGCGCATAGAGTCAGCTTTCTGTTCTTTAAGAGTGTAAGCTAAATATTCTCTGAGATCTTCCTCATCGATCTCCTCATCGCCCTCATAATTCTGAAGGTATAAATCCACCGCCGCCTGAATATCTTCTTCGCCCACCTCAATTTTGCTGAGCTCAAGCTCCTGCTCAAACAGGGCCTCAATCATCAAGATATCTGTCAGCACAGACTTGTATGATTCCAGGGAAAACTCAGCGTCTGTCAAAGCCTGTTCAAAGGCGTCTTCATCGGGAAAACTGTCTTTGACAGCTGCCAGCTCTTTTTCAACATCCACTGATTCTGCTGTAATACCTGCCTTTATGGCCGCCGCTTTCAGCAAGTGGGTATTGATCAGGCGGTCGACAGCATACTGCTTAACCTGTTTAATTTCTTCGTCAGTCAGTGTGACCCCCTGACTTTCATAAGATGCCAGGTCGTAATTCACTTCAGAATCAAAAGCCTCTCGGGAAATCTCCACTCCGTTGACAATTGCCACCGGCCCCTTTTGGGAACAGCCAGCCAGCCCCAACAACAGTGAAAATACTATGGCAAAAACAGTTATTTTTTTCATAGATTCCTTGCCTCCCTTGCATGGGTACAACCCTAACATCATTCCTGAGGATAAGTCAAGGGCAAATCCTGCAAGTTTAAGCCTTAATTTTTTTTATTTCCTGAACACTGGCTGCCTGCAGCCATTTAGTAAAAGCCTCCGCTTCCTCCAGGAGCAACTGCAGACGTTGTCGCCTGGGTCCGGCTTTAAGTTTTGTCCCGGTCCCAATGCCCAGCACCAGTTTGCCTTCAATCAGTTCATAGCCCACAATCCCTGACTCAGAGAGCAGACGCAGAGCAGCGAGGATAGTCTCCTCGGTCTGGGCCAGGGCGGCAGCCAGGGAAGCCAAGGGCGCTATACCTCCCAGCTGATTGAGGATATACTTTAGGGCGCCCAGGAATCCCGGAAGAAAATCCTCTCTTTCCCCCGGGGCAAAACCCAACACCACCAGATCCGGCTCCACCATAGCCAGGACTTGGCGCAACACAGCAGGGGAAGGAGGCGGGGTAAGGAGGACCAACACGCTGGCGGGCTCAAGACCCACCCGGGTAAAACCTGGATGATCCTGCCATTTTATCCCCTCCCGGTATACTGCCGCCTGGGAAAACTGGCGCAATACTTGGCGCCAGGGGAGCCCCCGCAAATCCTCATACTGATAGCTTCTCTTCAGGAGCAGCGGGCGCTCATGCCCCGGCCACCAAGCTTTGAGAGTAGCCATTACCGATTGCTGCCCCCGGTAATAATCCTGGGCTACAGTGAATACAGCGCCAATGCTGCCTCCGGGCTCTGGGGCCGGGCCCCCGTCCCACAAGCCGGCGGCAAGACTGTGCCTGCGATCGCCAAGTGTGAGGATATAGCCTGTGCCTGCAGGACGAATACTCTTGACAGCCAGGCTCTGACTATACAAGAGAGGACGGGCATTGCCCTCGCCGCAAGGCGCCATGGCAGCTAGATCTTCCACCAGTTCCAAACTAATATCGCCGGCTTTGACCACCAAATCCACCGTCAATTCCGACTGGGTCCACCCTTCCATCTTCTGAGCGAGGACCTGCTGAGCAGCTAGAATAAAGCTCTCCAGCTTGTCCAGGGAAAGAGAAAAGCCGGCGGCGGCAGGGTGCCCGCCAAACTTTAGCAGGTGCTCACTGCAGAGGTCCAGCACCTGGTAGATGTCAATTCCCTCTACCGAACGAGCCGAGCCCACGATGCTCCCATCCCGGCCGTCAGTCATGAGGATGGCTGGCGCCAGGCTGCCAGAACAAACTTGGCCGGCAGCGATGCCGATTACCCCCTGATGCCAGCTGGAATTGTGGGCCACAACCGGCCTCCCCGGCTCCAGGTCCAAATCCTCTAGAATCTTCCGGCCCAATTCTTTGCGCAGAAGATTGAGCCGGTTAAGTTCACGGGCCAGGGGCTCGGCCTCGGCTCTCTCTTTGGCCAGCAGCAGATTTACTCCTAAGCTGCCACTGTCCAGGCGGCCGGCGGCATTGATGCGGGGAGCAATCTGAAAGCCCAGCTTTTCCTCATCCACCAGTCCCGGCTGTAGATTGGCAGCGGCAAAAAGCGCTGCCAGGCCGGGCCTCTCTGCCTGCTGCAGCAGGGGCAAGCCCCTGACATACAGCTGCCGGCTGTGGCCCAGCAAGGGCACCACATCGGCAATTATCCCCAGAGCGACCAGGTCCAGCAGGTCATCTGCCCCCAGATTATGCCGGTTCAGCAACTCCCGAGCGAGGACAAAAGCAGTCCCCACTCCAGGCAGGTCCCGGGACGGGTGGCCCTGGGGAAGGAGCTTAAAATTCAGCACTGCCGCCGCCTGAGGCAATTCCGGAGGCGGCGTATGGTGATCGGTTACCACTACATCCATCCCCAGCCGGCCTGCCAGCTGGATTTCCCCATGGTTGCTGATGCCGCAGTCACAGGTGATGATTAAGTTTACGCCTTCGCCGGCCAGGGCTTCTACCCGCCGGGCATCCATGCCGTAGCCTTCGCTGAAGCGGTTGGGAATATGCCAGACTGCCTGGGCCTGCAGCCTGTTTAGGGTGGTGACCAGCAAGGCGGTGGCGGTGATGCCGTCCACATCATAATCGCCGTAAACAGCAATCTTTTCTCCCCGTTCCAGGGCGGTCTCCACCCGGGCGATTGCCTGTATCAGAGGCGGATACTTGCTGAGATCCGGCTCGGGCTGAGCCAGAGGGTTGAGAATATGCTCAATCTCTTCCTTGCTGTCAATGCCCCGGTTGTGGAAGATGGCTGCCAGGCGGGGGCTGCCGCCAGCCCACAGGACCATTTCCGGAGGCAGGAGACCTTCTGGCGGCAATTTGATGCGCACGCTCAAGGCAGGTTCACCCCCTGGAGGACAATTTCCTGTACTTGCTCCCAGTCCACCTCATCAATGTCCAGCAGATCTTCCTGAACTTCCTCCAGGCCCTGGCCATGGCAGACAGGCCGGTATTCGCAAAACCGGCAATTTTTCTCGTTATTCGTGGCCGGGAAGGCTGCTGTGCTCATAATCTGATCAATAAGCCGGCGAATCCAGGCTCCGTCCTGTTCCTGCTGCTGGACAGAGTAATTTACAGTCAACGGCTCCCGGGGAAATCTGGGATTCCAGTAAACCATCTGCACATTTTCCGCTTCTACACCAAAATAGCCGGTAAGGGTCAAGAGATACAGATAAAGCCGGGTCTGAGGAGAAACTGCGAAAGCTGACCGGGGTGGCCGTTCATCGGTCTTCCAGTCGTAAATGGTAACTTTCCCCTGGCCCGCCGCCAGCAAGTCGTACTTGGCCAACAGGCGCAGATCATTCTGAGCTGAGCGCAGCTCATATTCCGGCAAGAACTCTTCCTTAGCTGACAGAGGCAAATACTCTTGCAGCTGGTTCAGCCAAGTTGCCAGCATGGGTTCTCCCGGAGGCAGCGCCCCCACGCCGCCGCTGAAATAGCGCTGAGCCAAAAGGTGAAATCTCCGCCCCAGCTCAATATGCTCGCTGACTTTTCCGCCAGCGGCAAAAGGCCAATAGAGGCCGTCGATGTAACGATACTTAAATTTCAGGGGACAGCTCTGCCAGGCGGACAGAGAGGCCTGGCTAAACCAGAGTTTGCTCAGTTCACTTGGCACCTGCCTTCACCTCCATGGTTTTTTCCAGCTCTTTTATTGCCAATGCAGGCCGCTGCCGTCCGTATTTGCCCTTTTTATGCCAGGTCAGCAGTAAATTGACTTTTGCGCGGGTGATGGCCACATACAACAGGCGCAGGCGCTCACACAGGAGTTCTTCCCGGGCGGCGGCAATGGCAGCGACAGTGTCCCGGCCCTGCATTTCCGCCCGGGCCACGGCCACGGGATTGATGATTTCCTCCGGCAGCCAGCCGTACTCCGCCCTGATCTTATCTGTGGGCAGGCCGGGATAATCATTGCTTGTGACGCTGACCACATATACCGTATCCCATTCCAGGCCCTTGGCCCGATGGGCGGTGACCAGGTTTACTACCCCCGGCTGGGGGCTATAGCCCCAGCGGTCAAAGAAAACATTGGCTGCCCCCAGGAAGCTAGTGGTCAGCCGCCGGACTTCTTCCGCTACCTGGGGCAGGCGCCAATTGGGGTAGATAGCCAGCCACTGCTTAATGTCTACAGCGATTTTCTGGGCCAGGGCCAATTCCTGTTGCTGCAGGCCCAAGTCATTGGCGATTTCCAGCACCAAAATATCCGGGGGCAGGTGCAGGGCCTCCAGCCAGACCTTTAGCTGCTCCAGCTGGGCCTGGACATCCACCCACAATTCAAACTCCCTCAAGCTCTGGGGCCAGCTGGGCTCAGAAAAGAGCAGCTGTTCTGCCGGCACTGTCTCCAAGTAGCCCCGGACAGGAGCAACATCAACTAGTTGGGGAACAAGCCGTTCCAGGGCGGCCACCAGCAAACCGTTATCCCCGGGATTGGCCAGGAAGTTTAGGATTGCCTGGAGGTCATCAATGGTCTTGCGCCGCTCGGCTGGATACTGGCAAATTTCGTAAAAAGGAGCCTCCATATCCGTCAGCGCCTGTCTGAAATCAGACACCAGTTGGTTAGTAGGGGCGAGAATTGCCACTGTCTTATCAGGATTGCGCTGGACGTAGCCGGCGGCATGTTTGCTGACCTCAAGTATTTCTTCCTCAAAGTCTTCATAGCTGCGAACAGCCAGGGTATAGCCCGGAGAGCTGGGATTGGGGAAGGGATCATCGGCGGCCACCGGCTGAATATAGTTGGGCTCCAGCGCCTGCCGGCAAGCTGGGATGGGATGCTCATTGCAGCACCAGTGGACCAGGCCGTTGGCCAGGTCGATAATGTCAGTGCTGCTGCGGTTGGACTGGAGCATGGGCAGAGCAACTACATCCGGACGCCGGGCATAATCCCGGAACAGGCCGGGATCGGAATCGGTGAAGGTTCCCATTATTGCCTGGTTGGAATCTCCCACCCGCACCAGGTTGCCGCTGCCCTTAGCTAATTTCAGGAGCAAGGCCTGCTGCAGAGGGTTGGAATCTTGGGCTTCATCTTCAAAAATATAAGGCCAGGCTGCCGACAGCCGCAGGGCCAGTTCCGCATCATCCTCCACCATGCGCCAAGCCCGCAGCAGGAGGTCGTCAAAGTCCACCATCCCCAGCTGGGCCAGGCGCTCCTGGTATTCACGATAGAACTCCGCCGTCCAGGCATAAAAATTATCGCCGCTGCTCTGCGCTGCCGCCTCTTGGGGAGACAGACCTAAAGCTTTAAAGCGGCGGATCATCTCTTTACCCATGTCCACGGTGCGGTTCCGCCACCCTTCAAGGGTCTGCTGAAAGCGCATATGGGATTCGCTGATCTTCAGCACCGCTTGCCAGCGCTGTTGGTTGCGGTCGATCCAGCGGTCGACGATCTCCTCAACCAGCCGCTCCCGGTAACCACCGTCGAGGATGGAAAAATCATCCCGAAGCAGAGCTGAATCCGGGCGCTGGCGGATAATCTGCAAAGCCAATGAATGCAGGGTCCTGACTTCAAAGCCAACTCCCCTGGGCAGATCCCGCTTTTCCAGCCAATCGCCAATCTTGCGGGTAAAGTTTGCCACCGCCGAGTTCATGACTGTAACCACCAGGATCTTGGAACCCCGGGGCAGACCTTCACTGATTAAACGGGCTGCCAGCCAGGAAAGCACAGTGGTCTTGCCGGCGCCGGGGACGGCAGGAACGGCCAGTAGTCCCCCTTTATACTCTGCTACTTCACTTTGTCCCGGTCGAAAGCGCATTCTCACACCCCTCCTCTCCCGCCAGCGCCCCATACAGCGCTGCCAACAATTCCCCATCCTGCTCAAACCCCTGACTGTCAATATTGGCGGCGGCCACAAGCAAATGCCCGCCGCAGCGGCGGAGTAGCGCTCTGGCCACCCTAGCCCCATTGTGGAGGCTGACAGACTGGTTGTATTCATCGGTCCAGATTTCCCCCTGAGGCCAGCGGGCCATAAGCACGTGGGGATTAATCAGCTCTCGCACATCCTGCTGAAACCAACGCCGGCTGGTGCAATCCATCCATACCTGCACTGTCGAGCGGAGATGTCCGGAGATATAGGCATAGGGCGTAGTCAAGATGACAGCATGCTCCCGGTTTGCCGGCTCTAGCAGACTCTCGGCCGCCACAGTTCCTGCCGAAAGCATGCGGATAAAGGCGGCGCCGGGGCTTGTACCCAGGTTAATGCGCCCTGTAGTCTTAATAAATTTATGGGCAGATACCAGCAGCTGCCTGCAGACCACCAAGTCATCGCGAGCGGGAGGCAGCCGGGAAAGCAGTTCACCAAAGACCCGTTGAAAGAAGAGGTCAATTGGCTGTTCGGGCCCCTGGCGGTAACTGTCCAGCCATTGTCGCAAGAGATCATAGCCCTGGGCGGCCCGAAAGCCCACCCGCTCCCGCTGCCACAGCTCCAGGGCCGGTAAATTGCAGTCCAAGACCTGCCGGCTCAGCAACCAGGCGCGCACGGGGTCCAGCTTGAGCAGCAGCTGCAAGGACTGGGCCAGGTCAGGCACCCCCCAATCCAGTTGCCACTGGGGATGAGCCAACAGGGCCAAGGTCATCATCGCCCGCACATAAGGCTCGTCAATAAGGCGCCGATTCTTGGTGAGCACATTGAGAGACACTCCAGCTTCCTTGAGATGAAAGGCGAGAGTATGCTCCAGGACCTTATCTGCCAGGGGAGCAATGACTGCAATTTCAGAAGCAGGCACCCCCTGGGCAAGCAGGCGCACAACCCTTTCCCCCACCCGGTCCAGGAGCTCGCTGCGCAGATCTTCATGAATCAGCTCGATTTGCGGCCGCCGTCTGGGCAAGACGGGGACGTTGCCAGAAAGGATACTTGAATACACTGCCCTTCCCGCCCCCAGCTGCTGCTGAGAGCGCACCGGCACAATTTTGCCAATGGCGCCGAAGCGCTGCCAGGCCCCTTGGGCATCGGCCCCGAAAAAACCGGCGTGGCCGCCGTCGGTGCTGAAAGTGAGCACAGCGCTCTCCACATGTTCCAGCAACGCTGCAATTAAATCTTGGGCGGCAGGAGACTGTTCATCCACATCGTCTGCCAGCAGATGCTTAAATTGCCGCAATTCCTGGCGGTACCAGGGCTCAGCCAGCAGCTGGCGGTAAAGGGCCACCGCCAAACCATAATCCAGGGTTCCGGACTTTTCCGCCCCCGCAATATAACTGTCCAGCACCTGCTGGGCAGATTTATACACATTCGGGTCTTTATCGGGCATTGCCGCTGCCAGACGGCTGCCAATTTCAGAAAAAGCTATTCCGTTCAGGCTAGCCAAAACTAGACAGCTACCCAGCTGAATGGCCAGGCGTTCGGGACTGGTAACCAAGCCGGCAAAATCTGCCTGCCTGGTCTGGATATGCCGAAGCATGGCAAACTGACCGGTCTCAACGGTGAGGAATTCCGGCTCCAGCCACATCTCTCCCCAAGGATCCAGGCGCGGCCAACAGCGCCGGATTTCCCGCTGCACCCAGCCAAAATATGTATACACATGCAAGGGACCGGCCCAGGGAAAATCCACCCGCTCACGCCAGTCCCGGACATCCCGGGCGTTCCACAGCAGCACCAGGATTGAATCAGTTCTTCCTTTTCGGGCCAAAGAACTGTAGCGCTGCCACAGCTTTTCAGTTTTCCCCGCCCCACCTGGGCCCACCAAGAGCATCCTCTCCATCCCAACCCCTCCCGTCCCTATTATATCATTGGTCCATGCAACAAGGGACGGTCAATTGCTTCCTGGATTGTGTAATCCCAGGTGCGGAAGCAATTAAACCGTCCCCATCCTAACAATCATGTCGCTCTAGTTGAGCACAAACTCAATGGCCCGGAACAGCTGGGTAATATTCCCTATGAAAATGGTCTACGCAATCATCCCGTCCACAATGTTCAAGGTTCTATTGCAGTATTGGCTGATATTCGGATTATGAGTAACAATTATCACTGTCTTGCCTTCCCTGTTCAGTTTTTGAAGCAAGCTTAGAATTTCATCTGAAAGCCTTGTATCCAAAGCTCCTGTTGGTTCATCCGCCAAGATAATCTCTGGCTCATTTACCATTGCCCTAGCAATAGCGACCCGCTGTTTTTCACCACCAGAGAGATTACGGGTAAGCCGTTTGGCCAATTTACTAATCTCAAGTTTTTCCATTATTTTATAAGCACGCCTTTCCATATCGCTCCATTTAACCGACTTATTAAATAGCAAGGGGGTGATGACATTCTCTATGGCCGTGCGATCATTTAAGATGCCGAAATCCTGAAGAACAAACCCAACCTGTTTGTTTCGAATTTTGGCAAGCATGTTCTGTTTTAATGTGCTGACCAATTGTCCGTTAAGGAAGTACTTACCATCCGTGGGATAATCAAGACAGCCAATAATGTTCAATAAGGTTGACTTTCCAGAACCAGATGGGCCCATTATGGCTAACATTTCACCTTTATCAACAGTCAAACTGATCCCCTTTAGGGCATGTATTTGTTCTGGAGTATTCTGATTATAGATTTTATGTAAGCCGTGAACCTGAATATAAGTCATTATTTTTCATCCCTTTCTCATTAAGCTGGAAAGACTTCTGTCTCTGTATAAAAATAAAACTGTAACCATTGAAACTAACATATATGCAGCACATATTCCTAAAGTGACTATTATACTCAGAGGACTATATAGCATCGTGTCAGTATTCTCTGCTGCAGATATTCCCACTTTCACAGCGCCAAGAGCAACTACTGCAGGCAGGAAGACAATTATTGCGTTACATGCCATTTCCACAAAAAACAGATGGGGCCAGTCCATTCCATGCATAAGATAAATCACGACTTCCTGCCTGTTTTTTAACATCTGCAATATATTGTAGCCACTGATTCCAATTAAGGATATTAGGGCAACTACCAAACCAAGACTGATAAAGCTCCTATTCCCTATAATAATCTGCTTTCTTTCCCTGCTATCTATATCTTCAAAAGAAATAAATTTTCCTAACCCTTCCGCCTCAGCTTGATTGTTCCACTGGTCTACTAATAAATCTATAGGTCCATTACCTTCAAAAAAACAGATAAAACTCGGATCTTCGGCGGTAAATTGTTTAATATTGTCATCGCCCAACCCAAAGGGCGGCAAAATACAAAAGAAATCTCTGCTATGGGAGATTCTTTTTCCCACAAGATCTGAGAGCAAAATGCTATCTATATTTCCACCGGGAAAGGTGTAATAGCAATATTTATTTTGCAAAACTCCTATTACCGTAGTTTTTACCTTATACAATTCCTCATTATGTCCGATGGTCAAATCCATTTGAGACCCCAACCCGTACATTTTGCTTAATGGACCGCTAACTATTATAGGTACAGTCCCGTTGGTAGTTAACAAGTCTCTTAACTTACCCTCCCTTAAAGGAAGAAACAGACTTTCCAGCAACACAGTGTCATAAACCTGGAAACCAGCCAGGGCATATTCCTGTTGTTCTGTGTCCCAAACCAATCCCATTCCAGCGTGGACGGTTCCAACAGCAATTATATCCTGATACCTGGTGATACTAGTTTTCATTTCATAGTAGCTGTTGAAAATATCCTCAGAGCCATCATATATGTTGCCTGTTTTTCCCCCGATTAAATTGCAGAAGCGTTCAGCCGGCAAAAATAGCACAGCATTATCTAGCTTGGAAGTCTTTATCAGATTTCGGGACTGATTAACATAAGCGAACTTTGCAGAAAGTATGTTAAATATCAAACACATAAGCATAATCTGAGTCATTAACACAATAATACTACCTTTGTTTTTCCACATTCCCTTGCAGATAATGTACAGATTTTTCACTGCCAGTTTCCCCCAATATGCCGTGCAATTTGGCGCCTCAGCGCCTGGGGCATCAGCCTAGATACCGTCCATGCTATTGCATGGGAAAATAATAGGGTCAAGAATAGACAGCAAATATATAGAATCCAGATATTGGTTATATCTATCCTGTAGTAAAGGTACCCTAATGGTATAAGAAGCGGTGATACAGTGTGGTAAACCAACAAACCCAGTCCGAAAGATACTGATGTAATGATAATAGCTTCAAATACTATATGGGAATACAACCAGAATCTTGTGCATCCACAAATAATATAGGTGTAGTATTTTTTGGTATTATAACTAATCCAATATCTATAAAAAGAAAAGACGTTAACCAAACTAAGTCCTACTGCTAATACGATTAATAATAACAGGAGATAGATTTCATATAAATACTTCTGATCGCTGGGAACCGGAAGTGAAAGTGACTCATGAGGAAACAGGGAATAAAATTTGTCATTAAACCGCTCTATTTGACTTTCCGTAAGTGCGGTTTCAAAATAGAAATCTACTGTTGCACAAGATCCTGCAACTTTTTTATATTCTTTGAAGGGTATGATCGCATTTCTTTCATTAACTAATTCCGGAGACCCTTTTACAGGCGATATTACCGGAAAAACCCCTACGCCAATTACATTATACTTGTTACCCTGAATGGCAAATTGGGCCCCGCTGATATTCATGAGTTTATCAAAGTCGAGAAGGCAACTTGAAAGCAAAACCGGCCTCTCTGTATTGATGGCTGAATTAAAGTCTCGTCCTGTTTCCAGCACATAGCCTATGGAATTGCCATAATAGCCTGTTAGAATATAGTCGCCATCCTCAATATAGGTATGGGCATAAAGTCTGCTGATTTCTGGGAGATAGTTACTGGTATAAATTTCCTGCTCAATAAATTGGAGAACGTTTTTTAGATTTGAGTTGTCAAAGTACATGGTAAAGTGGCGCAAGCTCATATGAATACTATCCAGTTCCTTATAGCGTGCTATATTATCGGCATAGAAGTATATAAATGCTGAGAAACATGTTGTTAAGCCAAGCAACATCACAAAAAAAATCAAAGTCTTTTTTTTGATAAAATCAATGACATCATAAATGACATGAAAAATAAACTTCATAAGGGTCTCCTTTCGTAAAAGGACTGTATTTCTTGTATACATTTCTCCTAGTTTTTTGTTATTCCATCATCTTTCCCTGTGAGGAATATACCAAATATAATATATTGAGTCAATGTTTTAGATATACCCCCTGACTGAACCGAGTAAATAGTGGATATTAATGCATGGGAGAATCATCCTCTTACTGGATACATTATAAAGACTTCTTCTGCTTCAAAAGTAAAAACGGCTCCCAGAGGAAGCCGTCCTATCTGCACCACATAGACATTGTTTTTGTCCTCACGCGCTCCGGGCCGTGAGGATACCATCGGTCATCCTGTAGACCTGGTCGGCGGCGTCGGCGATGGCCAAGTCATGGGTGACCACCACGACGCAGTAGTTTTCAGCGTGGGCCAGGTGCCGGAGTATGTCCATGACCCTGTTGCCGTTGGCGGTATCCAGATTGCCAGTGGGCTCGTCGGCCAGCAGCAATCGTGCCCCGGTGGAAAGCGCCCGGGCAATGGCCACCCGCTGCTGCTCCCCGCCCGAGAGGTTGGACAGAAAGCGCCGCCGCTTTTCCTCGGCAATGTCGTGCCCCTGGCCCTGGCCCAGGAGCGGGCCAGGGAAATGCTGGCCGCCGAAAGTACACACTGAAATTGGCGCAACTCAAATAGTCGATACTCTCTTATATCGGCGCCGTTAATCCTGATTACACCTTTATCCGGGTCATATAGCCGCAGTAGCAGCTTTATAAGCGTTGACTTGCCCGAGCCATTCAGCCCTACCAGGGCTACCTTTTCTTGACGGTGGAGGAGAAAACTCACATCTTCCAGGGCAGGTACTTGGCCCCTGGATAAGTAAAGGAAACATGCTCAAATTCTATAGATTCGACCCTGTCAAGACGCTTAGTACCCTTATCCGCAATGCGGTTATGGAAGCTCTCCAGGGTTTTAATATTTGCGATCTTTAACTGATTGTCATAAATCTGCATGGCTGAGTGGGTAAGCAGGGAAATGGCCGCCCAAAGCTGGCTTAAGAGGCCGGTATACAGGGAATAATCCCCCACTGTCGCCATACCGTCCAGCACCCGAAACGCAATATTGACGCCGATGAGCACAACGACGACCTCCGGCAGACAATCCAGCAGGCAGGTCAGGATTGTACGTTTCCGGGTCATGTCCCTCCGCTTGCCAAAAAGCTCCTTCCACAGCCGGGCATAACGATCTTTTAAGCGTTCTCCCGCATTGAACACCCGAACATCCTGGGCATAGCCCTTGTCCACAGCAATGCTCTGATAATAGCTCTTATGCGTTCCCCGTTTATCTGGGCAATGCTCAGATGGTACAGGGACTTTGTGTATTTTGCAGCCGCAATTGAGCTAATTTATAGTCACTTTCTTCATCTAGTGGAACTCCTTTCGCTAGTTGCAGGCTATATCCTGTTTCTTAAAGATAACGGCGCCCACTATAAAAAGCAAGATTGTTGCTATGGACAGGGTGAGCAGGCTGCTGAGGTAGGTAGAAGCCAGGCTCCCTTCCAGTAAGGGAACGACATCGGCCTTGGAGAAGAGATCCCAGGCAGTTGTGCTTAAGTTAGGTATTATGTTGCCAAAGGCGCTACCCAATACAAAGATTCCGGCGGCGACTAGGTGGGCAATGACCTCATTCTTAACCAGGATTGAAATCAATAATCCCAGAGCGGTGCAGAAGAGGATAAAGAGCAGTATTTGCACAGCAGCCAGGCCGAAGAACTGCCAGAGGGGAATAAAGTCATATAATTCCAGTCTGGATACATCCGCCAGAACGGGAATCTTGCTGAGTCCGGTGTCGTAAAACCCTATATTTATTCCCATATCTTTAAATACTGTAAAGCTTGACAGGACATTCTTATCAAGAAGTACGGGGTAGTTTAATCCTCGGAAGCCGTGCCTGATACCCAGAATTAGAATGGACAAGATCTGGGGAAGAACTATTACGCTGCTGCTGGCGAAAAAACTCAGGGAGAGCTTGCGCAACAAATAACGAGTCCTGCTCAAGGGAGCAGATAAACTCACCTTTATTACGCCAGAGCTCTTATCTCTGTGCAACATATTGACAGACATTAAGAGGACGACGATTCCCAAAATGTTGGGTAAACCACGACGCAGAAAATTAAACGTGAAAGCCCAGGGGGAAGTATCGTGGGCCCCGGTTGGGGGGAGGCCGGTCTTTACCATCTCCAAGTAATAACATGCATTTATCATGATAGCTAAAACTTCATCTGGTGCAAATGTTGCCGCTGCGGCAGGGTGTACCATAAAACTTGGGTAGTCCAACTCCTCAGTAATATTCTCCCAGTCGCCGCCAAAAAACTGTTGGGGACATGGTGAAACGTTTTTTAAAAGGTGGTCCCAAGATAGCAACCGGTCTTCTGCCCGGGACCTATGGTATTCCACCCAGTCTCGCGACATATATGATTCATAAATTCTCCTCGCCAATAAAACACGATAGTGGTAATACTCCTGGGATTTCTCATACTCCTCGGGGGATGCACTAATTGCCCCTCCCCGCCACCAGCTCTCAACTATATCCACAACGCCCTCATTTCCACCAATACTAGCTTTTAGAGCTGCTATCTTTTGACTCTCTGCACCCTTACTTTCATGCAAGGCTTGCTGAATAAAGACCAATTGAAACAAGAAGAGAATCAGGATGAGGATTAAAAACTTATAGCTTTTACATATGCTTTTCAGTTCAAGGAAGAAGGATTCCATTATGCCGGGCCTCCCTTCAGGTCTTGTTTATTCAGGACAACCAAGCTTAGAGCCAGGAGCAGGAATGTACATCCCCCCAGCAGGGTCAGGTAGGCCAGAGCGGAACCAATATAAAAGCCCTGAAAAACATCCTTAAAGCCCAGGGCTGCAAAGGGCCAGGCCAGGTAGAAGCTGCTGCCGGTGGGGAAGAGAATCCGGAAGCTGTAATCCAGGAAAAGCAAGCAAATAACAGCGCTCAGGGCATTGGCCGTGCTGCCAAGCAGTAATGAAGCTGTTCCGGTAAGGGCGAGAGTAAAACAGGACATCAACAGGTAGATTGGAATCACTCCCGCAATGTATGCAGACCAGGGCACCAGGGGTAGCACAGTGTCGGCAGCGGAGGGATCCGTGACCAAACTGGTATAGGAGCCCTCCATGTAAAAGACTGGGTAGTTTATGTCTCCCAATCCACGAACCAAGGACAGAACACCAAAGGTCAGGGCGATGAGCCCTGTGACCAAAACGATACTGGCAGTTATGTTGAGACCAAACTTCACTACATGAATAATGCTGCGTTTATGGGGCTGGGAGTACAGGACCTTGTATGCTCCGCCTTCAATGTCTTCAGCAAATAAGTCCATGCTCAGCATCAATAGGGTAATTACTACAATTAGTATCCAGGGGAAGCTGGTGAGATGGTAGAGGAAGTTGGCTGCAGTCATTTCATAGGGACTGTTTAGGGGGTCAATATTATCCCTGAGCAGGGCCTGATTCACTACCAGGCGCTCTTCTATTTCTAAGGGATTAGCGCTTTGGGCAAGAATACTTGTCGACTCAACAAGACCTTCTTCAAAACCGTTGAGCAAATGTTGGTCCCGGGCTATCCAGAGCTCCAGCTTTTCCTGGGCTTTGTCTTTACTGTATTCACCGGCTAAGATTGACTGCTGGCAGCAATACACGCGCTGCCACTGTAGGAAGTTTGCCTTCTTCTCCAGTTCAGCAATCACTACTTCGGCGTTGGGTGTGGTGCCAGCTTTGGCCGCTTCCCGGGCCATCTCCAATTCTTTGTGGACATTCGTCCCCTCAATCTGAATTAAGGCCAGTTCCTGATTAAGTTCAACTTCGAGGGCAGCCCAGTAATTATTGTCTTGGATAATGTTGTAGGTAATCATGGCCAGGAGGGAAGCTAGAAACACCAGGAGAACAACTAGGTTCTTCTTAGCATACCAGAACTTAAGACACTCAAATTGCAGTATCGCCTTCATCAGAGGACTTCCTTCTCATAGATGTGGCTGTATAGGTTTTCAATATTCGCGGTCTGGGGCACAATTCCCCTGAGCTCCCGGCCATCGGCCAGGATGGTGGTTATGACTCGGGTGCAATGCGTAATATCTGATAAAGATATCAGAAGCTCGCTTTCCCCGGCCAGGAAGTCCTGGAGCAGGCCCTCAGTCTTCAGCTTGCTCAGCATGGCCAGGTCCTGCTCCTGACGATCGACATAAAGCTTGTAACTGAGGACTGCCACGTCAGCCTGGGCCTTTTCCTGGGAGACAATCTCCCCGTCCTTAATAAAGATGTTGCGGGAGGATATCTTCTCCATCTCTATGAGTTGGTGGGAGGAGAACAGGATTCCGCAGCCCTCCCGGGCAAGCCCCTTTATCATACTCCGCAACTCAAAAACGCCCTGGGGATCCAAACCGTTAAAGGGCTCGTCCAGAATTAAGAAAGTAGGCTTGGGCAGGATGGCCACCGCCAGTGCCAGGCGCTGTTTCATCCCCATGGAGTAGGCTCCAGCCTTTTTCTTCAGGGCATGGCCCAGCCCGGTAAACTCAATGACCTCTTCTAAGCGCTTCCGGGGGATTTGCCTGAGGCTGGCGAAGACCTTCAGGTTTTCTATCCCCGTCAAGTTGAAATACAGCCCCGGAGCCTCAATTAGGGCGGAAAGGTGACTGAGAGCCTGGCTGCGCTCCTTATACAGATCGTGCCCGGCAATCTCGACCTTGCCGCTTTCTGGGAAAACCAAGTTGGCGATGCACTTCATGGTAGTGCTCTTGCCTGAGCCGTTTGGGCCGATAAAGCCCAGAATCTCGCCGGTTTCCAGTGTAAAGGAAACGTTTTTTAAAACATGCAGCTTGCCGAAAGACTTATTAAGGTTTTCAACAGACAAAATTCCCACTGCGTTACCTCCCATTGTCATTAGTAGCATGTAGTAAAAGATCTATATAGTGTAATGCGGCTAAATTGAATGAAGAAAACAATGCACCTTCACGGTATCATCCGGGCTGTTGCAAGCTAAAATCAAGATTGGCTAAATAATGCTAGTAGGGCTGATGCTGACCTACGCCGGTCATCGAAGGCCACGTACTGACTTTGGGAAACCAACTCAGCCCCTTCTTCCATTTTGTTTTCCCCTGATTTTTCCTGTAGCTCAATAAGAGCTTCCCACGTGAAAGAAGATATATATGTCGGATTTTTCTTGTCCATGATGCCGATGCTACGGTAATAGCCAGCCAGCCTGTCCGTCTCCCGCTCCACCACCAGGTATTCCACCGCTCGGGAGATAAAGGCAAAGGAGATAAGTCCCTCCAGAAGGAGCAAAAACAGTGTGCGCACCCGCTGGCGCAGGGTGGACTGCAGGCAGATATTCCTAATGTTTCTTTTCACTTGCTCACCTGCTTTTCTGAGCAATTTTCAGAATCCGCTTTTTTAATTATAAATGATTAAAAAAAAACGTCAATTGAACTGGGTTTATAACTCAAATGTTAATCTTTACCCAAATTAGCCCTAGATAAAATATAAATACCCCAAAAACCCAGGATGTCTATCTGGATTCTTGGGGTTTACATATGTGCCTAACTTTTTTCTCATTCACTTAGTTTTGCAATCTAAACTAGCTCCAACAATCGTAAGGACCGGCAGCAAAGGGTGACTGGCGATCCTTAGATTGTAGAGAATCTAGAGGCACATTAACTGCGGGTTTTGGCAGCGGCGGCGGTTTTCATTCCCTCGGGTATTCCGTCGGCCAAGCGCTCCAGCTCAGCTTCCAAGCGATTGAATTGCCACAGCCAGACACCAGTTTCCAGGGCCAGGCGGCGGGCTTTTCTGGTAAAGCCCTCTTGGCTGACGAGAATGGCAAACTCGCAGTTCAGCCTGCTCCGGGCTTCGCTTACAGCAATGACGGGTCTCTCATTGATGGGCTTGCGCCACCATTTGATGTGGACATAGGTTCTTGCTCCCAGCCTGGACAGTATATACTCCGCCCCCATGCGCCCCTGGTAGAGGACGTCTTCCACCTCATAACCATGGCAAAAAAAGTAGTCCAAAGCGGCGGCATTGCTGCCGGGAACGATTGAAACCTTCCGCCGGTGAAGCAACATGGCGGCCAGGTACACCAGGACAAGGCCGGCCAGCACCGGCCAGTAAGGTGAGGCAAAGCGGACAAATTCTTTAAGGGTGTGCCAGGCCAGCTTCAGCGCCTTTTCCATCAACATCCCCCTCGTTTCCGATGAATACTACTGGGGCTCGGCCCCGGCCTCTCGGCTGCCCAGTTTCTTTAAGAGGCGAAGCAGATATTCGTAATGGGGTTTCAATTCATTGTCCTTTTCCAGCTCTCTTTTTATCCTGATCACCATCTGGTTGAGCACAAACGGGTTTTTCTGGTGGAAGACCATGATCATCCTTAAAGCAAGAGTGGTGTTGGTAAATGCCTTCTTAGCCCGGAGTTTTTGCATAAAGGCCCAAAAGCCTCTGTCCCGGGACATCAGGGTTGCATAGCATTCCTGCACCCGGCTGAGATGCAGTTCCAGGTAGTCCATAGCCCCTTCATACACCTGCAGATCAAGACGAGGCTCCAGGAGTTTCTGGGCCGCCTCGATCCCGGGCAGAGGGCCATAGCGTATTTCAGGATTTTCCAGCAGTTTCAAGATGCAGTCTCCTCTCTAAAATTATAATAGCTGTTCTAATTCCGCCAGCAATTTTGAGAAGACCTGGAGGGTGGTTACAAGAGGTTTAGGCTCGGTCATATCCACACCGGCGGCCTTTAAAATATTTAGGGGGTAATCTGAACCGCCGCTCTTGAGGAATTGCAGATAGCGCCCGGTTGCCTTCTGGTCCCCCGCCAGGACATTTTGCGCCAGGCAGGTGGCGGCGGCAAAGCCGGTGACATATTTGTAGACATAGAAATTGTAGTAGAAATGAGGAATCCTTGCCCATTCCATGCCGATGAGGTCATCCACTTCCATTTCCGGGCCGTAGTACTTCTTGTTGAGCTCAAGCCACAGGGCGCTGAAATCTTCATTGGTCATGGGCTTGCCGGCTTCACTGCGGGCGTAGATTTCCTTCTCGAACTCGGCAAACAGGGTCTGGCGATAGACCGTGCCCCTAATTGTCTCTAAATACTCATTGATGATATACAAGCGCTTTTGCTTGTCCGTAGTAACCTTCAGCAAGTGGTCGTTGAGCAGGGCTTCGTTCAGGGTCGAAGCCACTTCTGCCAAAAAGATGGGGTATTCGGACATAGAGGGGGGCAGAGTTGATCTGCTGTAATAGCTGTGCATGGAATGGCCCAGTTCATGGGCGAGAGTAGAAGCTGAATTCAGGGTGTCGTCATAGTTCAGGAGCATAAAGGGTTTAGTTGAGTAACTGCCCCAAGAGTAAGCGCCGCTGCGCTTGCCCTTGTTCTCATATACATCAATCCAGCCCTGGGTAAAAGCCTTGCTGGCATCCCTGACATACTCCGGACCCAAAGGTGCAAGAGCGGTAAGGACCATGTCCTTGCCGGTTTCGAAGGGCACTTCCAGCTTGGCCTCGGTCACCAGGGGGGCGTAGATATCGTGCATACTGATTTGCTCAAGCCCCAGAACCCGCTTTTTCAGGCTTACATATCTGTGCAAGGGTTCCAGGTTGGCGTTGATGGTGTCGATAACATTGTCGTAGACACTGACAGGAATATTGTCTTCAAAGAGGGCGGCCTCCCGGGAACTGGCAAAGTTCCGGGCCCGGGCAAAGAACATGCCTCCCTTGATTTTGCTGTTGAGGCTGGTGGCTAGGGTGTTAATAACCTTGCCATAAGTAGTGTACATGGCCTCGTAAGCTTCCCGGCGCACTTGTCTGTCCTGGGACTGCATGTACTTGATAAAGCGGCCATGGGAAAGCTCAACCTTTTCTCCGCTTTCGTCGCTGATTTCGGGAAAACGCATATCGGCGTTATTGAGCATTGAGAAAATATTGTAGGGAGCATCGTCCATTTCTCCGGCCATGGCCAGCAGCTGCTCTTCCCGGGGGCTCAAGGTATGAGGTTTGCGGCGAAGGACATTATTCAGGAACTGCCGGTATTCATCCAGACCCGGCTCTTCACTTAAGAATCCGCTGACACGGCCATCCTCCAGGCTCAGAAGTTCAGGCTCGATAAAGGATACAGCCGTTTGCAGCTCAACTCCCAGAGAACCTGCCCGGTCGGCCATACCCTGATGTTTCGAGTGAGCAGTGTCTTCGTCCCGACGTAAATTGGCAAAGACAATAACCTGAGCTCCCAGGACCATGATTTCATCCCGGAGTTTAAGACACTCCAGCAGCGTCTTGGCCCCTTCTCCTAAACGGCCGGAATACCCCTTAATCTTTTCAGAGAGCTCTTTAACTTTGGCAAAATCCTTTTCCCAGCCGGCATCATCGGCATAGACAGATTCCAAATCCCACTTGTACTTCTGCTGGATCTCTTGTCTGGCGGGGACCCCGCCTTTTTTTACTTCTGTCACTATATTCCCTCCTGCTTTATTTCTAACTTTTCTCACCTTAAGTATTCTGCTGCCTAGTAAAAAAAACCTTCCTAAATAAACAATAAAAATGATATACTGGCCAGACAAGAGAGAGAAAGCGCCTTTTCCAAGGCGCTTAATTCTTTTTGCTCCCACCTGCTCTTATTTACAGAGGACATGATGATGCACCTTTTTCCCTTTGCGTACGAAAATCTTATCATCTTTCAGCCAACTGGGGTCGATGATTAGCTCAAAATCGTCTATCTTCTGTTCATTAATCGTGAGCCCTCCCTGCTGGATGAGGCGACGGCCTTCGCTCTTGCTAGATGTAAGCCCGCACTCAATGAGCAGGTCCAGGATGGGGATGCCTGGCTGCAACCGCCCCTTTTCTATTTGGGTTGTGGGGATTGCCCCTGCCTCTTTGCCCCCGGCAAACAACGCCCGGGCGGCTTGGCGGGACTTGACCGCTTCTTCTTCACCATGGACCAGTTTTGTAACTTCAAAGGCCAGCAGTTCCTTGGCTGCATTTATTTCCTGGCCCTGAATGGCGGTAGCGGCATCAATTTGTTCCACCGGCAGGAAAGTATAGAGCTTGAGGAAGCGATTGACGTCCCGGTCATGAGTGTTGCGCCAGTACTGGAAGAAATCATAGGGGCTGGTGAGCCGGGGATCAAGCCAGACGGCGCCGGCCTCGGTCTTGCCCATCTTCTTGCCGTCGGCAGTCTCCAGGAGGGGAATGGTCAGGCCGTAAGCTTCCTCTTGTTCCAGGCGCCGGATGAGGTCGATGCCGGAGATGATATTTGACCACTGATCGTCGCCGCCGATCTGCAAGCGGCAACCATGGCGGCGAAAAAGGGTTAGGAAGTCGTAGGACTGGAGAAGCATGTAGTTAAACTCAATGAAGGACAGCCCCTTCTCCATCCTGGACTTGAAACATTCGTAGGTGAGCATGCGGTTGACGGAAAAATGCACGCCAATCTCCCTCAAGACTTCGATGTAGTTTAGCTTCAGCAACCAGTCGGCATTGTTTACCACCCTTAGTTCGGGGCCCTGGACACAGTCCAGGATTTTTTGGACCTGGGCGCCAATAGCCTGGGCATAAGAGGAAATAGTGCCGGGGTCAAGCATCTGCCGCATTTCTGTCTTGCCGCTGGGATCACCGATCATGGTGGTGCCGCCGCCAATCAGGGCGATAGGATGATGACCCGCCTTGCGCAGATGGGCCATAACCATCATGGGCAGCAGGTGGCCGATGTGGAGGCTGTCAGCAGTGGCATCAAAACCAGCATAAAAAACCGTAGGCTTTTGCAGCTGCTCTGCCAAGGGGTCCTCATGGGTTACCTGTTTGACCAGGCCCCTTTCGGTCAGGGTCTTTAATACATCTGTGGTCATACTTTTTCCCTCCAAAATTACATTCAAAATAAAACAAACCCGCCCCCCAAAAAGGGACGAGTTGATAGCCCGCGGTACCACCCTGCTTGACTGCCCCAGGGGGCAGCCCGCTTTATTGGCCGATAACGGGGCCGCCGCCGCAGCCTACTGAGCATAGCCTTTGGGTGCGGAGCTCCGGGGTGTACGCGTCCCCCTTTGTTGCCGGTTTCCACTGCCACCGGCTCTCTGTAAACAAAGACTGGGTCTGCTCTCCCCTTCAACGCTTAAATTATTGATTGCTATTATATCACCGTGGAGATAAAAAGACAATCAGGAGTTGACGGATTAATCAGTGATTCCGTAGACCTTCCAGCGCCGGCCCTCCCGGTGCAAGAGAAAGTCGTCAGCCTGAATGAGGCCTGGACCATAATAGACAGTGACCACAGCCTGGTCACCAGAAATTACTACCTCACCGATTCTGTAGTGTTCAAAGAGCTGAGAACCATCCTGCCAAAACAGTTGCCAGCGAGACTCATTCACTGTCAGGGTTGTCGCCTGCAAATTCTCCAGGACAGGGCTGCTGACAAACTTCTCCATAGCCTGGACATCTTTGCGGGCAAGGCTGTTGAGCATGTCACTGACCACATTTTCCGGAGCCGGTGGCGACAGAGCCGCCACTAAGACAATGAGGGCCAAAACCAGCACAACTGCACCTGTGGAAATATAGGTCAGGAGTTTGGTCCGGGAGTTATCAGGTTTAGTCACCAGTCATTCCCCCTTTGCCTATTAAAATACCACTTTTTTTTCTCGGGGGCAAATTTTCACTCTGAACTAAACGCCGAGGCCATAACTTTTAGTCTATTCCTGTCTCCAGAGCAATTTGCTGCCAACCCTCTTCCACCATTTCCCTGACCATTTTAGCCACCCTGCTGGTCCCCATTTCCTCATAATCCCCGGGCATGATGGGTGGACTCACCAGCAAAGAAATCTGAGCCGGCCCGATTCTATAGCCGTTGCCTTCATAAATATTACGGGTGCCCTGAATGCGGACTGGGACAATAGGCACATGGGCCTTCATAGCCAGCTTCATGCTCCCGCTCTTAAACTCGGCCATTTCGCCAGTCTGACTGCGGGTGCCTTCAGGGAAAATTACCATCGATAAGCCCTTGCGAACTTGCTCTGCAGCCAGATTAATGATTTCAACTGCCTGGCGTATATCCTGGCGGTCAAGATACAGGCAGCCCACATGGCGCATGAGGCTGTTGACCACCGGCACACGGGCCAGTTCTTTTTTAGCTACAAAAGCTACGGATTTATCTATATATCCCAGCAGCAGCATAGTATCAAAGATACTGAGATGGTTGGCCATAAAGACAACAGGTCCCGGGGGAATATGCTTAATTCCCTTGACTGTCACCTTGCTGCCGGTGGCAACCAAGACTGTCCTTCCCCACCAATGAGCATATCTGCTTGCTAGTTTCTGGCGCTGGCTTTTGCGTCCTGTTATATTTAAAAACCAAAAAACAGGCAGGCAAAAAGCCCCCAGGAGTGTAGCAAGAAATGCAATAATTATCCAATAAAGTGTTCGCAATAACTTCATCCTCCACCACCGCCTGCAACTTTCTCCGCCTATTATAGCATAATGCAGTTGTATACGGAAAGAAAAACCACCTCAGTTCACTTTCCCTTGCCAAAAAAGCATTTAGTCTTATATCACACTAAATTGAATAGAATTATAATGCATATCCGCTATTACAAAATTTGGTAAGGAGGATAACCTGATGACAAAGAGATTGGTTGCTTTGGTCCTGTGTGTCCTGATGTTAACGGCCTTGGCAGCTTGTCGGACGGATCCCGCCACCTCAGATGAGCCTGAATATAAGATTGGGATTATCACAGGCACAGTATCTCAGGGAGAGGAGGAGTATCAGGCGGCCCATAACATGGCTGCCAAATATGGCGCTAAAATTGTCACTGCCACTTATCCTGACAACTTCTCTTCGGAAACTGAGACGACAATCGCCAACACAGTTGCCCTCGCTTCTGACCCCGACGTCAAGGCGATTGTCTTTGTGCAGGCAGTCCCGGGAACAGCTGCTGCCATTGACAAGGTTCGTGAAACCCGTCCCGACATGCTCTTTATTGCCGGTGTAGCAGCCGAAGATCCAGCTACCATCGCCAGCAAGGCCGATATTGTCCTGCTGGTGGATGAAATCTCCATGGGCACAGCCATGCCGAAAAAGGCGGCGGAAATGGGAGCAAAGACCTTTATCCACTACTCCTTTGCCCGTCACCTCTCCTATGCGACCATTGCCACCCGGCGCAACCTGATTATGAATACCTGTGAAGAGCTTGGCATTGCCTATTATGATGTCACCGCCCCAGATCCCCTCGGCGATGCAGGCGTATCCGGAGCCCAGCAATTCATCCTCGAGGATGTTCCCAGACAAATTGAACAGTACGGAAAGGATACCGCTTTCTTCTCCACCAACTGTTCCATGCAGGAGCCCCTCATTCGCTCAGTCTTGGAAGGGGGCGCCATCTATCCCCAGCAGTGCTGCCCCAGCCCCTACCATGGCTACCCGGCTGCCTTGAATATCGATGTCAGCGGCCATGAAGGCGATATTCAATACATGCTGAACTCCGTTGGCACTGTGCTCAAAGAATATGGCCAGGAGTCGAGAATGTCCACCTGGGGCGTCGCCGTCAACATGCTGATGATTGAGGCCGGCGTCAAATACGCCATCGAATTCCTGGAAGGCAATACAGAGGGCCGAGTGGATGAAGACGTGCTCTTCCCCATTATCGATAAAATTGCCAAGGGGGGAACAGTAGTAAGCACATATGAAGAGAATGGCGTGCCCATAGACAATTTCTACCTCATTCTCTGTGATTACTACGACTTCAGTAAATAGATAATCCTGTGAATTCGCCGGCCTGCTCGGCAAGCTGGCGAATTTGTTTACCCATTCCGAAATCCGAAATCGGGGGATGAGAATTTGAAAACCCAATTCCTCTTGAATATGAAAGATATCTCAAAAGAATACTTCGGCAACCGTGTGCTCAAAAATGTGACCTTACAGGTAAAACCCGGCGAAATCCATGCCTTGGTCGGTGAAAACGGCGCCGGCAAATCCACTTTAATGAACATCCTCTTTGGCATGCCCGTCATTGGTGGCACCGGCGGTTTTGAGGGAGAGGTGGAAATTAACGGTGAACCTGTCACTATCGATGCCCCCCATAAGGCCATTGACTTTGGCATTGGCATGGTGCATCAGGAATTCATGCTCATTCCCGGATTCACCGTCACCGAAAATATCAAGGTAGGGAGAGAGACCAGCCGCCCATCCCTGTTAAGCCAAATTCTCAGCAAAGAATTGGAGACCCTTGACCTCGAGCAGATGGCGGCGGATGCCCGCAAAGCCCTCAATGAAATTGGCCTCAATATAGAAGAATACGTCCTGGTGGCCGGCCTGCCAGTAGGTTACAAGCAGTTCGTTGAAATTGCCCGGGAAATCGATAAAACGGGGATTAAGCTGCTGGTATTTGACGAACCCACAGCTGTTCTCACCGAAAGTGAAGCAGAAAGGCTGCTAAAGATCATGAAGCTCATAGCCCAAAAGGACATCGCCATAATCTTTATTACCCACCGCCTAGGCGAAGTCATGCGGTATGCCGACAGCGTCTCTGTCCTCAGAGATGGAGAGCTGATAATGCGCACAGCAGTCAAAGATACTAGCATGGTGAAGATTGCCGAGCTGATGATTGGGCGCAAGGCACAGAAGTATGTAGATTCAGTTCCAGGCCGGCTGGAATCTGAGGAAATTGCCCTGTCTTTACAAGACTTCCATGTGGATATGCCAGGAGAGATGGTGCGGGGTATTGACCTGGACATACGGCAGGGAGAAATATTTGGCATCGGCGGCCTTTCCGGCCAAGGCAAACTGGGTATAGCCAACGGCATTATGGGCCTGTATAGTTCCCAGGGCAAGGTCAGTGTCTTTGGCCGGGAACTGGATCTGGGCAAGCTAGGAGCCGCTCTCGCCAACGGCATCGCTTTTGTTTCCGAAGACCGCAGAGGTGTCGGCCTCTTGTTGGACCAGTCCATTGAGCATAACCTGGTCTTTTCTGCCATACACATCCAAGAAGAATTCCTCATCAACCTAAAACTGCTCAAACTATATCATCGCAGCAAGGCGAGAAAGCATGCCCAGAAAATGATCAAGCTCCTCGATATCCGCTGTACCGGTCCCGCCCAAAAATTGGGCAGCCTCTCGGGAGGCAACCAGCAGAAAGTCTGTCTGGCCAGGGCCCTGACCCTCAACCCCAAAATACTCATAGTCTCTGAGCCCACCCGGGGCATTGACATCGGCGCCAAAAAACTGGTGCTGGAATACCTCCTTAATCTTAACAGCCAGCAGGGAATGACGATAATTATCATCAGCTCGGAATTGGTTGAGCTCCGTTCTCTCTGCCATCGCATCGCCATCATCGCCGATGGCAAAGTGGCGAGAATTATGGAGCCAGATGCCCCTGACGCTGAATTTGGCCTGGCCATGTCAGGAAACTGAAGAGCCATGAAATTACCAACTAACTGGGCTGAATGCAAATTAACACTGGTATTGGGAGGGAGGTAAGAACATTGCAGACTAGAATAAAAAAACTCTATGCCAAAATCGGCTTGCCCCATATTATTATCGTCGCCTTTTTTCTGTTTCTGCTGACCGCTGCCGCCCCTCTGGGCCTCAGCGTTCGCAGCCTCATGGGAGATACCCTGAGAAGATGGGCGATGTACGGCATTCTTGTCCTAGCCATGGTCCCGGCAATTCAAAGCGGCATCGGTCCCAATTTCGGCATTTGCCTGGGCATCGTCGGCGGCCTTTTAGGGGCAACTGTCAGTATTGAGCTGGGCCTGGCCAATCCCTGGATTGCCATAATTGTTGCCATGCTGATTGGGGCATCTATTGCCAGCATTCTGGGCATTCTTTATGGGTCACTCTTAAACAGGGTAAAGGGTTCAGAAATGACTGTTTCTACATATGTAGGTTTTTCAATAATAGCCTTTATGAATATTATGTGGCTGTCCCTGCCCTTTTCCAGCGGCACCCTGATCTGGCCTTTGGCCGGAATGGGCATGCGCAATAATATAAGCTTAGCTGGCAGTTTTGGCCATGTCTTCAATAACTGGCTTTCCTATTATCTCTTGGGAGACAAAACAACAGGCATCTTCATCCCCACAGGTTTGATTCTTGTCTTCCTGGCTGCCTGCCTGGCCATGTGGCTCTTTCTCAGGAGCAAGACGGGCATAGCTATGAGCGCAGCCGGAGAAAATCCCCATTTCGCCAGGGCAGCAGGCATCAATGTCCACAAGATGCGGATCATTGGCACGGCAGTATCTACTGCCCTAGGCGCCATCGGCATAATTGTCTATGCCCAAAGCTACGGCTTTCTGCAGCTATACAACGCCCCGCTGATGATGGGCTTTCACAGCGTCGCCGCCATTCTCATCGGCGGCGCCAGCACCAAAAAGGCTACCATATCAAATGTAATCGTTGGCGCTTTTCTCTTTCAGGGCATTCTGGCAGTTGCTTTGCCTGTGGTCAACAAGGTGCTGCCCGAAAGCAACTTGCCTGACGTCATCCGAATTATCATCTCCAATGGAATTATCCTCTTCGCCCTGAGCAAGGCCAAAGGAGGCGCGGCCAATGCATAAGCTTAAAGAACTGGTATTAAACAACAAGGTGGTTCTACTATTTGGACTCCTCTGCATTGCGGCAATTTATACAGCCCAAAACCCCCTGACTTTTGTTGCCGGGGAACTCTTTACCCGCATTGGCCGCAATGGCTTCATGGTCTTGGCCCTGCTCATTCCTGTCCTAGCGGGCATGGGCCTCAATTTCGGCATCGTCATCGGCGCCATTGCCGCCCAAATTGCAGTATTCTGGACCGTTTACTGGGGCTATACCGGCAGCGAAGGCTTTCTCCTCTGCCTGCTCCTCTCCACGCCCATTGCCATTTTTTTCGGCTGGCTGGTGGGCAGGATGTTCAACAAGATGAAAGGCGCCGAGATGATAGCCGGCTTGGTCCTGGGCTATTTTGCCGATGGCTTATACCAGCTTTTTTTCCTCTATATCATCGGCGGGATAATTCCCGTCTACAATGAAAGACTCATTATCTCCGGGGGCATCGGCGTCAAAAACACCATCGACTTGACAGGCAATCTCAAATATTCTCTGGACAATGTGCCCATGCTGCATATTGTGAAAATTGTCCTGGCTGTCCTGGCAGTTGTTTCCTTGATAAAAATAATCCTTGGAGTTGTGAAAAAAAATCCGCTCGGCCACAGGAGCTGGATTGTGTTGGGGGCGGCCCCAATAGCCTATGCTCTGACCTTTGTCCCGGCCATTAAGGAGTATCTCTCATCAGACCGGCTGCTGCTTCTCCATGCCGTACTATCTGGCCTGGGGGCGGTGATTGTCTGGCAGTCCTGGCTCATCGTCTCTAACAAAATCAGGCGGCGCAAAGAATACTCCCTGATTCGCCCCCTGGTCTACATGGCCATAGCCGTTGGAGGCTGTCTGTTGACTTATATCAAGCCTGTAGAAAAAATACTCTTGTATGTAAAAATCCCCGTCACCACTTATCTATGCATTGTTGCCCTCTGTTTGTTTAATGCTGCCCTGCTAAGGACTCGACTGGGCCAGAATATGCGCACTGTGGGACAGAGTCAGACTGTCGCCAACGCCGCCGGCATCAATGTGGACACAACCAGGATAATCGCCATGATTATCTCTACCACTCTGGCCTGCTGGGGACAACTGATTTACCTGCAGAATATCGGCACCTTTTCCACCTATGGCGCCCATACCCAGGTTGGCCAGTATGCCATTGCCGCGCTGCTGGTGGGCGGGGCTTCGGTGAAAAAAGCTTCCAGCAAACAGGCTGTCATAGGCGTAATCCTCTTCCACACCCTCTTCATTGTCGCGCCTCAGGCCGGCAAACAGCTGTTTAATAACGCCCAGCTGGGCGAGTATTTCCGTGTCTTCGTGGCCTATGGCGTCATCGCCGTTTCCTTGGCCATGCATGCCTGGAAAGATAGAGGTAAAACCAAAGAGCCCAATAGAAACAGAGTTTAAAAGTTAGGAAGGCATTCAGATGCCTTTCTTTTTTTTCTCTGAGCTTTTAGACATCCGCCCAGACGGACAAAATCTCCTCTATGGTCATATGCTGTAAGGCATATTTCTTGAAGGGGGCCTGTTGATGTCTGAAAACTCTGTTCTGTTGGCAGCCTGCCTGACCCTGTTCGCCGGTCTCACCACCACCCTTGGGGGGGCCGTCGCCTTTTATGCTAAGCGGGCAAATACCAAATTCTTGGCCATTGCCCTTGGATTTTCAGCAGGGGTGATGATTTACGTTTCCATGCTGGAAATTATGAGCAAGGCAAAAAATATACTCATTGAAGCCATGGGGGAAAAAGCAGGCAACTGGGCTGCGGTGCTGGCGTTCTTTGGCGGGATGCTCTTTATTGCCGTCATTGACAAGTTTATTCCCTCCTTTGAGGAAAGTCCCGGCGCTCCCCAGACAATCCCTCAAGCCAAGGAAAGGGGCACCACCGGCGCCAGTTCTTATAATCGCAAGCTGTTGCGCATGGGCCTGTTCACAGCTCTCGCTGTGGGCATCCACAATTTCCCCGAAGGGCTGATTACCTTTTTTTCCACCTTGCAGAATCCGGTGATGGGTCTCAGCATCGCCGCCGCTATCGCCATTCACAACATTCCTGAGGGAATTGCCGTGGCTGCTCCCATCTACTATGCAACCGGCAGCCGCCGGCAGGCATTCCTGTGGGCTTTTTTATCGGGAATCGCCGAACCCATTGGCGCCCTGGCCGGTTATCTGGTTCTGGCCCCCTTTCTCAGCAGCACAGTCTACGGCGTAATATTTGCCGCAGTTGCGGGAATTATGGTTTATATCTCCTTCGACCAGCTGCTGCCGGCAGCGAGAGAATACGGTGATCATCACCTATCCGTGCTGGGCTTGATTGGCGGCATGGCGATAATGGCTTTAAGCCTGCTCTTGTTTATGAAATGTTAAATATTGGCTGGGGAAATATTGGCGAAAACAAAGACTATAAGCTAAAATAGTACAAGCAATATGAAGCATAAGGGGCAAAGAATATGAAATTTAAGCACAAAAATATTATTATTGCAGTCCTTGTCATAATCTGCTTTCTTCCCGGTCTTGCTGGGGCAAAGGCTCAAGAGCCTCAGACAGAAGCCCAGGCTGCAATTCTCATTGAGCAGGTCTCGGGAACAGTCCTCTACGCCAAGGACGCCTACCGCAGAATGTATCCCGCCAGCACCACCAAAATTCTCACTGCCTTGCTGGCAGTGGAAACAGCCGATATGGATGCCCTGGTAACTGTTGGCCCGGAAATCAATTTAGTGTCAAAAGGCAGCAGCCTTGCCCGCCTCAGCGTCGGCGACACAATCACCCTCCGGGATTTGATCTATGGCCTCATGCTGCCCTCAGGCAATGACGCTGCTTATACCATTGCCGCCTACCTTGCCCGTCGCCAGTCTGGAAATCCTGATTTGTCAGCGCCTGAAGCCATTAAAGTCTTTGTTGACATGATGAATGCAAGAGCCCGGAAACTGGGAGCAAAGGATACACATTTTACCGGGCCTGATGGCTTTCATGCAGCCGACCACTATACTACCGCCTATGATCTTAGTCTCCTGGCCAGAGAGGCGATGAGGCATCCTTTTATCCGCACAGTGGTTTCCACCGCTGATTACACCCCTGATTCCTGGAAGGGCAGCAACACATGCAGCTGGAAAAACAACAATCTGCTCATTCACTCCCTCAATGATTTTTATTATCCCGCTGCCACCGGCCTGAAAACAGGATATACCGGGCAAGCAGGATTTTGCCTGATAAGCTCCGGCAGCAGCAATGCTTTGGACCTTATTGCCGTGTGCTTAAAGACTTCCGAAGCCGGGCGCTGGTCAGACGCCAAGGCATTGCTCGATTATGGGTTTGCCAATTATACCTGGCTGCAGCTGGTCAAGGCCAAGGAAGCAATACACACTGTCAGCATCACTAACGGCGACTACGGCCAACCCGACGCGGTAATGCTCACCGCCGCAGAAGGTTTTGCCGGAGTCTTTGCCCAAGAAGATGCCGGACGCATAAAAAAAGAAATAGTCATTGACAATAACCTGCTGGAAACAAAGAATTCCTTGGGAGAAGCGGCAGCAGCTGCCCAAGGAGAGTATGCGCTGCGGGCGCCACTGTCTAAAGGCCAGGTTGTCGGTCAGGTAAAATTCACCCTGGGGGGCAGAGAATTGTTTTCTGCTGATTTGATTGTCACGGCCGATGTGGCCCCCCGGCCCTGGTGGCGGACTACGCCTGCCCTGACTATTATTGTCTGTGGACTTATTTTTGTGGCTGCCATCACCGCTCTCAGCATAAGGCGCCGCCGCAAGACAGAATTGGCGCCTGGGAACAGCCACTAATTTCATCGTCTTTTCAGCTACAGGAAGGATTTCCCGGAGCCAACGGCGAATAAATTATACAAGCCCAGTATCCCGGTGCTATTGCCCCGGGTTTATACTTCTTGAGGAGGAGTAAAATGGAACATATAATTGCAATCATAAAAAAACTCTTTAGGGATATTTATACTACTCTCGACTTTTCTACGGATTTACTCCTCTATATTGGCTTGGGAGTGCTCTTGCTCCTGCTGATCATCCTGATGATTGCCAGGAAGAAACCTCGCAAACAAAAAAGCCAAAGTCCTAAGGACAACGAGTCCGATTTTTTAGAGGTAGGACCGGAGCCGGTGATTGTCTATGGCAGAAACAAGACACAGGAAGCCCCCCAGCCAGAACCAGTGCCGGAATTCCAACTAGAGCTGACTCCGGAACCTGAACCGGAACCTACGCCTCAGTTTAATTTGACTCCAGAACCAGAGCCGGAACCCATGCCTCAGTTTGATTTGACACCAGAACCGGAGCAGGAACCCGTTCCTCAGTTCAACATAACTCCCCAGCCTAAGCGGCAACCCCTGGCCCAAGCGGATTTCCCGCCGGAACCTGAACCGGAACCTGTTTCACAGTTAAAACCGGAGCCTTTGGACCTCTCTTCCTTGCCTCCGGCTCCTGAAACTTCCCCATTTCAACGTTTCATGAATGCTGGCCCCGGGCAGGAGGCGGCAGCAGCTTTTATGCCGGCCCTGGCTCAAGATCCCTTGCCACTTCTGGAATCCGATTTTGCCAGCGAAATCCTGCTGTTATTCAGCAAGCAGGGCTTCACCATTGAAAAAGTCGCCTATCACGGGACCTACGGCGCAGATTTTATCGTAGCCGCCGAAGGCATGAGGGCTTATGTCCAGGTTAAAGACTGGAAGAAAAAAGCGACCCCCCGCACTGTTCAGGAAGCTCGCTATTATTCCAATACTAATGGCTGCCACAAAACCATCCTCATCCCCGTGGCTGGGTATACCAGCGCCGCCAACCGCGAAGCCGCCCAGCGGGCAGTCTCCCTTTGGAACGCTAAGACTTTGAAAAAAATCAGAAACGGTGAGCTCTCCCTGGAAGAGTGGATAGCAGCCTCAAGTTTTTAAGCCGGCAATGCCGGCTTTATTTTTTTGACTATTTAAAGGCTCAGGAATAAGTTGACGAATACCGGCACCGCCAGTGAAAGCACTGCGCCGGAAAAAAAAGCCAGGGGCGCATACTCCCGCCCCGCCCCCCGAGAGATTATCGGCAGGAGGACATCCATGGCGGTAGCTCCCGCGGGGGCAACAGCCGGCACAGGTCCCAGCCAGCGTGCCACCAAAGGGGTGATGATGACGGCAATCAGTTCTCGAAAGACATTAGACAGAAACGCAAGCGCCCCTAACAGGGGACTGTGAATCTCAGAAATCAGCACAGAGGACAGACTATACCAACCGAAGCCGGAAGCCACAGCCGCTCCCTCCTGCCAGGGCAGGTCCCAGATGAGAGCAGTGAAAACCCCGCCCAATATGCTGCCTGCCACAATGCCAATGGGGATAAAAATGATTGCCAGCCCAAGCTTGCGCAAACTGGCGAAGACCTGACTTGCCCCTCCTAAATCAAGACCCACCCCCAGCAGGAGCAGTCCCAGCACCCAGGTGGCCGCATCGGTCAGAATGGGCAGCATTCCCTTGGCGACAGTCAGGCCGAGAACAAAACCTGCCACTACAGCGCCTAGCAAAATTAGGGTCAGTCGATAGCCTGCAGGGCCTTTTGCCAGCTGCCTGCTGTTCTCTTCTGCTTCAATCCGGAATTTTGGCAGCGCTAAGCCCAGCAAACACAAGACAAAAATGCTGCCCAGGACCGTGGCGCCGGCCATAAAAAGGGCCCTGCCTCCTAGACTGCCTAACTGGCTGACCACTTGCGAATCAGCTCCCAGCCTGGCGCCCATCACCATAAGGAGCAAGATCAGACTAACATTGGATAGAGCCGCCACTGGCAGCTTTTCTGCCCAATCAGGCCTTTTTGCCGCCAAAATGTAACCGCCCACCAGGGGAATAATTATCATCCACATTTTTCAGCCCTCCTCGCAACGCCTATATCTTACCCTAACAGGGTGCATCCCGCCAGCTCCCAGAATCAAAAAGCGCGGGGCATGCCCACGCCTTTTATACTTTTTACTTGCCGTTTATCAGATTTTGTAAGCTTTGAATGAGTTCATTGATTTTAAACGGTTTAGGGAAAGCTGCATCAAAGCCGTATTCTTGCCAATTGGCCATGACAGGATCATTGGAATAGCCGCTGATCACCACAGCCTTGACAGTTGGATCCAGCTTCCGCAGCTGGCCAATGGCTTCCTTGCCCCCCATGCCCCCGGGAATGACCAAGTCCATTATTACCGCATCGAATTTATAATTGTCAATGCTTTTTTGATAGAGCTTCAGCCCCTCAAGCCCATCCTTTGCCCAATCAACTCTGTAGCCATGCATTTCTAGCAGCTCCGACAGGGTCTGGGCGATAATTCTATTGTCTTCAATGATCAGAATATACCCGTCAGTTGGCTGGACAGTCCTTTCCGCTTCTTCTGGGAGAGACCCCGCCTTTGAAGCAGGCAGATAGACATTAAAGGTTGCGCCCGTCCCTTTCTGCGATTCAACTGCAATCACGCCCCCATGATTCTTGACTATAGAGAATGCCGTGGCCAGTCCAAGGCCGTTTCCCAGTTCTTTGGTGGTAAAAAAGGGATCGAATATATTATTGAGGTTTTCCGGGGCAATTCCCACCCCAGTATCTGTAACAGAGAAACGGACATATGCGCCCTGGGGCAAAAGAAGGCTGCTGTCCTCATCGATTTCCACATTGCCGGCTTCAATTAGGATGGCGCCTCCCTCAGTCATAGCCTGCTGAGCGTTGAGGATCAGGTTGGCGATCACCTGTTTAATTTGACCTTGATCTATTTCGACGGCAGCCAACCCAAGCGCGATCTGAAATTTGGCCATGACTGCCGAGTCTTCCAGAACAAAAAGGACTGTATCCCGAAGGAGCGGGCCAAGCGCAGTTACTTTTTTTGCCGGTCTTCCGCCCTTGGCAAAGGTAAGAAGTTTCTTGGTCAGATCCTGAGCCTCAAAACAGGCGTCTTCTGCCAATTTTAAGTTTCTGACCACGCCTTCTTCATAAGTGGACATTATCTTTGCAACCTGAATGTGGCCTAAAATTGCGGTGAGGGCATTGTTAAAATTGTGGGCAATACCCCCGGCAAGGATCCCCAGAGATTCAAGTCTCTGGACATTCAAGAGCTCTGTTCTGGTTTCTTTCAGTTTTGCCGTCCGTTCTTCCACCAGCTCTTCCAGGTGCTTTTCATTCTTATTGAGCGCGCCGAACAAAAGAATATTTTCATAGGCCAGGGCTGAATAGGCGCTTAGCGTCATAATCAGTTCCCGGTCTTTGTCTGTATAAGCCGCAGTTTTATCCTCATCCCAGACGCAATGCCAGCCATAAGCACAGCCCGAGGTGGTAAAGGGCACCGCCAAACCGTAACCCCAGGAACCTGCTATCGGCCCCCAGCTCACAGGTGCAAGATCTCTCATAACCTGCTCCCCAATTGCCTCCGGCACTGACAGAGAAGATTCGCAGTTGCAGTTCTCACTTCTTCCCCAATAATAACGCTTTCCCCCATCGTCCAGGCAAATAGTTAAAAGGGAGTTGCAGTTTAAAAACTCACCTGCTGCACGGCTGGCACAGCTAAGGAGCTGCTCCGGGTTGCGTTGCGAAATTAGGCTGAAGCTCAAGTCCGCTAGGGTAGCCAGCTGCAAACCTGCTGTTAGAGAACTTGCCCCGAAAGGGGAATCGTATGGGGAAGAAGTATGCATAACTTTAGGGCTAACTTCTTTGCCGTTTTTGGCCAAGAGATCATTGACTGTAGCTAGGATATACTGGGGATCCGATGGCTTAGGGATTACCTGACAGGTCCCGCATTTCTGGCCCAAACTCAGCTCCCCCTGGAGGCGGCAGGTGGCGGAATAAAAGATAATTGGTGTATCTTCCTTGCCTGGCAGCGAACGCAATTGGCGAGCAAACTCAATGCCGTCTATAGTTGGCAGCAAAATATCGCTGATTATTAAATCTGGATGATTGGCTTGAACCAAGCTTAAAGCAGCCGTGCCGTCAGTAGCTTCTAACACCCGGTGCCCCAAACTGGTGAACAAATTTGTTAAGACCTGGCGACTCAGGGCATGGTCTTCAACAATCATAATTTCAGCCAATTTTTCATCCCCTTACTCTTTCTACCAGAGCCGTAATCTGCGAGGCAAAAGTCTCCGGTTCAATGGGTTTGCTGATATAAAAATCAAAGCCTCCCTTGAGCAGTTTTTCCCGGTCTCCCACCATTGCAAGAGCAGTTACCGCCACCAGGGGTGTTTCAGCCATGGCAGGTTGGGCCTTTAAAGCTGCGGCGACCTGATAACCATCTACCCCCGGCAAGTGTACATCACAGATAATCAAATCCGGCTTCTTCCCGGCTAATTCCAGGCCCTCTTGACCATCAAGGGCAGAGAAAATACTGAAACCAGCAGTTTCGAGAAGGTAGGTCATCAGCTGAAGACTTATGAGATTATCCTCGATAATCAGAACTTTTTTTGGCATCATTATTGTTCACTTATGCCTTTTAGAATGAGAGTAAACTCGGAGCCTTTGCCAAGCTCGCTGCTAACGGCAATCTGGCCGCCTATAGATTCGGCCAACATATTGCTAAGATACAGTCCCAAGCCAGCGCCATCGCTGCGGGGAGGACCGACCCGGGTAAAGGCTTGAAACAGCTTGTCCAAATCCCCAGGCTTAATGCCAATTCCGGTATCGACAACGCTTAGCTCTAGCGCCTCATCGCCATTAGATTTGACAATAATATTAATTTCTCCGTTTTCGGTATTCTTAATGGCATTATCAATAAGGTTTATCAGTATCTGGCTTAAGATCCGGCGATCAGTGCAGATGGGCAGGTCTGGGTTTGGAACACTGATCTTCAGGGCCAAGCCCTTATTTTCTGCCATTAAAGCCATAGTTGAGGCGATTTTCTTGACAAATTCCCCGCAGGAAAATAACTCCCGCTTGATCTCTATTTCTCCCGACTCAATCTTGGATAAATCCAGGAGATCGTTGATTAGCGACAACAGGTGCTTGGCGCTGACCGAAATATTATTCAGCTGCCTCTCCTGGTCCCGGGTGAGGGGACCAGGCAGCCGCATCAGCAGCGTCCCGGTAAACCCAATTATTGCGTTGAGAGGGGTGCGCAGTTCGTGGCTCATCCTGGCCAGGAAATTATCCTTGGCATCGCAGGCCTTTTTTAACTGCTGATTAATTTCCTGCAATTTATCTTCCGCCAAATGGCGGTGTTTTATTTCATCAATGAGCTGAATATTGGCGGACCGCAAAGCAGCTGTCCGCTGTTCGACTCTTGTCTCCAAAGAGGCGTAAGCCTTGCGCACTTCCTCCTCTGCCTTCTCTCGCTCTGTGACATCCCGGATGACCAAAATGCTGCCAGCTGCCTGGCCCTGGTCATTAAAGATAGTTTCAGCGTTAAAATCAATGGGAATCTCTCTGCCATCACGGGATACCATTACACCCCGGTTTACAACTTTGGCCCCCTCTTCCGGCAGTGCTGGCCTTGGGTCCTCAGCCGGCCCACCTGAATCCTTAAGGGCAAAAACCTCCTCCAGCTTTTTTGTGGAGGCATCTGCAACCTTACAGCCAGTCAAGTGTTCCGCCACCGGGTTCATAAAAATCACCCGGTTGCCTGCATCGGCTGCAATCACCCCATCTCCGATACTGCGCAAAATCGTCAAAAACCAGCTCTCCCCCAACCTGTGCCTAATCTTAGAGGCATCTGTGCCTTTTTCTAGGTCAACCAATTCTTTACTTGCGGTCAAAACTCTCCCCCCAAAATTAATAACTTGGCGCCGATTTAGCCCTGCCTGGAGTCCTGTGAGCCCCCGCTCTGGCCCCCTTTGAATATATAACCTGAATGTATCCAAATACTACAATTAGAAAAAGGCTTCCAGGGCAATCCCCACTAGAAAATACGAGCAAAAGAAAGAAAAACGCTAGAAATATCAGGGCAAAGGGATAAAGCTTATTAAAAAACTCCGTTTTAGACCTTTACTGACTTTGACCATTCCTGACCATGGTGATAGATTATAGATGAAGCAACAGGTAATAAAGGCCTGTAATCAAGGAAATAAAAATACTGGAGGTGCTACTTATGTTTGAATTGACTCCCTACTCCCGCAGTCGCATGTTGCCCGGTTCCTGGCTCCGCGACTTCTTTACTGATGACTTTTTCGGTGGCCTCTCTACTATTAAAGCTGATATCTTTGCAGAAGGGGACAACCTGGTCATCGAGGCAGAATTGCCTGGGTTCAACAAAGATGACGTCAAGGTCAAAGTCAATGATAAGCAGCTGACCATTTCCGCTCAGCGCAAGGATGCAAACGAAGAAAGGTCAGAAGACTATATCCGCAGAGAGCGCAGCGTCAGCCAGGTCTGCAGAACTTTCATCGTCGAAAATCTTGATGCAGACCAAATTCAAGCGAAATTTGAAAACGGCTTGCTGCGGCTGACAATGCCAAAACCTCAAGAACTGCAGCCGAAAGTCAAGGAAATTCACATCAAATAAACTATCCCCTCCTTATCCCGCCCCCTGGGCGGGAGTATTTTTTCTCATGTATAAACCTTAATCACTATAACATGAAGCATATAAAAAAAATGTCGAATTCTGTCTCCTGTTCACAGAAATCCTGATAAAGTACAATTTAAAAAAGACCCCCCTTGCTCTCGGTAAGCGGGGGCCAATTGATATCACATATACAAGCCGGTTTTACAGACGGATAATTTAGCGTCAAGAATGGCGTTTAGTGTTACGATACCAGTTTTTATTGGGTCAATCACAGGGATGCCTACCTGGGCTTCAATCTCATCGCCAATCATTGTCATTCCCGCGCAACCCAGCAACAAAACTTCTGCACCTTTTGCTTTCGCTGCTTTTGATGAGTTCAAAATACTGTTTCTGAGAACTTCTTTATCGTTGACAAAGTCTGCAATCGGCAAATTAAAGGTTTCCACTGAAGCAATTCGCGCTTCAAGACCATATGCTTTTACCGTAGCTTCCATCATTGGTTTGGCCTTCGTTGAAGAAGCAAGAATAGAAAACTTAAACCCTAAGAGCAAGGCTATGGACATTGCACATTCGGCAATGCCGATTACGGGGACCGGGCAGATTTCCTTTAACGCATATAGACAGGGGTCGCCGAAACATGCAAGCAACACGCCATCATATTGTTTCCCCGTCGCCTGCAACTGATTCAGATATTTTATAACCTCAGTTCCAGCTACTGTATAATCAACGAAACTCTCCAGAACCTCAGGCGCGTCAGGCATCTTGACAACAGTAACGGCAAGATCCGGAATGTTGAGCCTGGAAACGGTGTCTTGGATATCAGAAGTCATTTTTTCGGAGCTGTTAGGATTGATTAATAGTATTTGTTTCATATTAACCTCCCCAGGGGTTATTTGCCAACGGGCTGCTTAGCAAGTTGGCGCCACTGCTCAAACATCTTTTCTGGAGAAATAATGTTATTGTCAAAGCCGACAGATTCTAAACGCTGAGCCAGCCTTGTAACTTGAGGTGGCTTAATATTGGCTTTTTCCAGCAGTTCAGTCTGGGCAAACACTTCCTGGACGCTGCCCTCTGAAAGCACGCGCCCGCCGGTCATGACTACCACACGTTTGGCATACTCGGCTACAATATCCATTTCATGAGTAATAATGATAATTGTATGGCCATGCTTTTCGTTGAGCATTTTCAGGAATTCCATTACTTCGATAGACTGTTTGTAGTCCTGTCCCGTGGTTGGTTCATCAACAATAATTACTTTTGGACGCAAAGATAAAATGGAGGCGATGGCAATCCGCTGGCGAATACCCTTTACTTGAAAAAAAGGATGCTCTTCAAATACTTCAGGAGTAACTCCTGCAATCGCTGCAGCCTCTGTAACCCGCTGTTTGACTTCATCTTCAGGAATCCGCAAATTGCGGGGGGCATAGGCGATTTCGTCATAGATATTGTTATTAAACAACTGATGGTCAGGGTTTTGGAAGACATAGCCAATATTTTTGACCAGTTCCGTACAATCCTTGGTATGAACTACGTCAATGCCATTAACCTTGATTGTTCCGCTGGTAGCTTTCAGAATCCCGTTGAGGCATTTGGAAAAAGTTGTTTTGCCACAGCCGTTGGTGCCGATAAACGCAATAAACTCTCCATCATAAAAATCAATGGATATATCTTCAATTGCTTTAGTGCCATCGGGATAGCAAAAAACTAAATCCTTGACTTCAATTATTTTGCTCTTCTCCACATTACTCATCTCCCTTCAGATAACCTTTAACAGTCTTTTCGATTTCTTCCAATTGAATGGGAGAGTGTTCGCCTTTGTTGCGGCTGGCGTTGACCATATGCATAAATTTAATGGCGCCGGGAACGCGAATGCTCTTCTCGCTGATGAAATCCAAATCATCAAAGAATGTCTCTGTGGCGCCATATTTTTCAATCTGGCCGTCATGGACCAAAATCAGTTTATCAGCCAGTTCCACAAGCTTTTCAACATTGTGTTCGACAACAATTACAGTGAGGTTAAGCTGTTCTTTCATAATCCGCAAGAGATCGAAAACCATATCCTTGGAGATAGGATCCAACATTGAAGTTGGTTCGTCCAATATTATAATCTTAGGCTTCATAGCAATAATCGAGGCTATAGCTACTCGTTGCTTTTGCCCGCCGGAAAGGTCATAAGGAGGCTTTTCCAATAAACCTTCAATATTGGTGAGTTTGCATACCCACTCCAGACGTTTGCCAATTTCTTCTACATCGCAGCCGATGTTTTCCAAGCCAAAGGAAATTTCCTCTTCGACGCTCATAGAAGTAAACTGGGCATCTGGGTCTGCGAAGACCATGCCAACAGTGCGTGCCAGTTCACGTGGGCTGGAATCACGGTTTAATTTTCCAAAAAGCTTGACGTCGCCCTTGTAAATACCATTATAATTTTCCGGAATAATACCTTTTATGGCGGCAACAAGTGATGTTTTACCTGCTTCATTGGGTCCGATTACGCCGATAAATTGATTCTCTTCAATTTCCAGGTTAATTCCCTTTAATGCAGGTGTTTCTCGACCTTCATAACGCCAAATTAGATCTTTTATTTCAATTGCGTTCATTAGATTTCCCCCTTACAGATTGAACCAAGTATGGCGTAAAGTGCGATAGAGCCAAGCATTTTCAAGAGAGAAGGAATCCACCACCAGATCAAAGTACACTACTGCAAGAGAAGCGGCAATAATTGTGGCAATAATCCATTTATCAGTACGCTGGAGTTTCATTTTATGCTTTAGATAATCCGGACGCTTTTTGCCGTCAACTTTGCCAGATAATTCTGTGCCCTTTGAAAAAAGCCCAATGCTGATATCTTCACATTTACGAATGGACAGAGTAAACAGAGGCACAAGGTACATAGAAAAATGTTTTACCTTGCCGCCAAAGGAAAGGTTTCTTACATCTAGGCCACGGGCTTGTTCCGCTTCCCTGATGATAGCGTAGTCCTCCAAAAAAATGCCGGCGGAACGCAAAATCAAGCCAAAAAAGTAAGATACGATGAAGGGAAATCCTAATGTCCGGAAACCTACAAGGATGTCCCGTTCCCTGTTAGTCGAAAAATAAAAAATCGATGCAAGCAAGAGAGCAATGATGCGAATATAGATACTCATTGCCCACATAAATGAATGGAAATGAGCGTTAAATCTGCCGATGGAAAAGATGATTAGACCTTCTTCTGTATTAATGGGGAAGAAGAAATAAGTCAGATTGATAATTATTCCGACAGTGATCATCATCGGCAAAAAGATTTTCAGGCGGCTCAAATTAACATGAGAATATTTGAGCATAAAGAAGATAATTATAATAAACAAAACATTATATTCAGGAGCTTCGATAAAAAGCGGGAGAAGACCAGTAGCTAAAAACAAGATTAGACGAGCAACTGGATGCAAAGCATACATTGGCGATTCAGCAGGAATATAGCCGATAATTGTTCTTTGCATTTTCCTGGTTTGTTCCATATCTATCCTCCGATCGTTGATGCAAATTTTTATGAAGAAAGCCACAAATATTGTTGTGTGATTGATTGGGAATTCCCTATCAATCACACAACTTTTTAGATTAAATTATTTGACGATTAGATCACTCTATTAACAGCAAATTGATAAATGCTGTAACCTATGCCCAGTATCCTTTGCAAAAAGTCTTTGTTCTGATAACAATCGGTGAGATGAACTTCAGCATGACTACACCCAAAACCCAGGATGCGATTGAATTGCCAACGAACCAGCCGATGAAAACAGTGAGATGTGCACCTGGAGCGATTAAGCCGAACCATTTTAAGACAAAACTTCCCCAACCAGCGCCAAGAATATTCGAAACGATAATACCCCATACTGTAAAAATAATCCAGTCTTTTGCTGACTTCAGACGCGGGTCAGCCTTGAACTGGCGGAATGCCCAGCCAGCAATAATAGATTGGGCCAGGTTTCCGGGAATGTAGGCCAGTGATACAGGAAGCGGAGCTGAGCCAGAGATCATATTGGAAATAATGGGGAAAATGAAACCTGCAATGCCTCCCCAGGCACCATACCAAATAGAACCAACGCTTTGAATAGCTTGGCCTGGCCAAAAAGCAGTAACATAGCCAAGGGGGACAGCAAGGCTACCAAAAGTACCCACGACAACGCCAATCCCTGCAAACAGCGCCATCATAACAAAATGCGCTAAACCAGGTTTGCGAACCTCGCCCTCTTGCAGTTGCCAGACACTTCCGACGTTTGCCATTTTTCGTGGCCTCCTAATTAGTATTTAGCCAAACAAATTTTTTTTGGCTTGGCTAAGAATACCATAATATTTTTTAGTTGTAAACACCTTTTTTTTGGTAAGAAAAGAGCCGCTTCCTGAAAAAACATGATAACCCTTCAGGATAGACCATTCTCTTACAGGTGCAATTTTATAATGCCCAAGATATTCAGTTCTTATATCTAAATTAGAAAACCATTGACATAAAAAATAAATAAGCAGCATCAAAAATATGTATGAAAATCTGTTGACTGTCCTCTAAAATATGTTATTATGGGTTTAGAGTCCTAAAAATGTTTTAGGGTAACGCAATTATTTTTAGCAGATTAGACTTTAGAAAGGAGCATGGTTTACGTGGAGAAAATTAAATGGACTACTAATCAATTGCCGAAATCTAAGGACCGCAACCTGGAGATCATGTCGCTGGAGAATGTTAAACATGCCAGAGCTTTTCACCAAAGCTTTCCTCAGTATTCAGTTACTCCATTGGCACAGCTAAATAATATGGCAAGTTATTTGGGTGTCAACGGTATATATGTCAAGGATGAATCCTACCGCTTCGGATTAAATGCCTTTAAAGTCTTGGGCGGTTCTTTTGCAATGGGGCGCTATATTGCTCAGCAGCTAGGGAAAGATATTTCCGAGATGACTTACGATTACCTTACTTCCAAGCAACTCCGTGACGAATTCGGTCAGGCGACTTTTTTTACCGCCACTGATGGCAACCACGGCCGCGGCGTAACATGGGCCGCCAGCAAGCTGGGGCAAAAATCTGTCGTGCATATGCCCAAAGGTACCTGCAAACCTCGATTTGACAATATTGCAAAAGAGGGAGCAAAGGTAACGATAGAGAATGTTAACTATGATGAATGTGTTCGCTTAGCAGCCGAGGACGCAGCTGCCACCCCCCATGGGGTAATTGTCCAGGACACTGCCTGGGAAGGTTATGAAGAAATCCCTGCCTGGATCATGCAGGGTTATGGCACAATGGCATTGGAAGCAGTGGAACAACTGAAAGCAGCTGGGGTTAAGCGTCCCACTCATGTCTTTGTCCAGGCTGGCGTTGGGTCCCTGGCAGGCGCAGTTCAAGGATTTATTGCCAATATGTATCCAGACAATCCCCCCACCACGGTAATCATGGAAGCCCAGGCTGCCAACTGCCTGTATCAATCTGCCGTAGCTGCCGACGGACAAGCGAGAGCTGTAGGCGGAGATTTGCAGACAATAATGGCCGGACTGGCATGCGGCGAAGCTAACACTATTTCCTGGGACATTCTTAAAAATCACAGCAGCATCTTCGTCTCCTGCCCTGACTGGGTAGCAACTAAAGGCATGAGAATGCTGGCAGCCCCCTTCAAAGGCGATTCTCAGGTTGTCTCCGGTGAAAGCGGCGCTGTAGGCATGGGCTTACTGGCAACCTTAATGCAGGATGAAAACTATAAAGATTTGCGGGATGCAATCGGACTAAACAAAGACAGTATTATCTTATTATTTTCCACCGAAGGCGACACCGATCCAGAAAGCTACAAAAAAATCGTCTGGGGAAATACTGAATCTTGTTAAGTCTGATTTAAATAAAAATTATAAAAATCAAGGAGGTTACGTTAATGGATTTCAAGAAAATCAAAGCAGCTGCAGAAGGTTATCAGGAAGATATGATAAAATTTCTGCGGGATTTAGTTGCGATTCCCGGCGAAAGCTGCGGCGAAGAAGGCGTCATCAAGCGCGTTGAAGCCGAAATGAAAAAGGTTGGTTTTGACAAGGTAGAAATCGACCTCATGGGCAATGTCCTGGGCTATATGGGCACAGGCAAAACCCTGATTGCTTATGACGCCCACGTGGACACCGTTGGCATTGGCAATATCGATACTTGGGAATTTGATCCCTATAAAGGCTTTGAAACCGAAACTGAAATCGGCGGCCGCGGCACTTCTGACCAGTTAGGCGGCATTGTCTCCTCTGTTTATGGCGCAAGGATCATGAAAGATCTTGGCCTTCTTTCCGACAAATACACCGTCCTGGTAACAGGCACTGTGCAGGAAGAAGACTGTGACGGCCTGTGCTGGCAGTACATTATTAACGAAGATAAAGTAAAACCTGAGTTTGTCGTAGTTACTGAACCTACTGATGGCAATATTTATCGCGGCCAGCGGGGCAGAATGGAAATCCGTGTTGATGTCAAGGGCGTTTCCTGCCATGGTTCCGCTCCCGAACGGGGCGATAACGCTATTTACAAGATAGCCGACATACTTCAGGAAATCCGCGCCTTAAACGACAAACTCCATTACGATCCTTTCCTTGGCAAGGGCACAGTCACCACCTCACAGATTTTCTATACATCCCCCTCCCGCTGTGCAGTAGCCGACTCCTGTGCAGTAAGTTTGGACCGCCGCCTCACCCATGGCGAAACTTATGAGATGGCGTTAGATGAAGTCCGCAATCTGCCTTCCTGCAAAAAATACGGCGCAGTCGTCAGCATGTACAAGTATGATCGTCCCTCCTGGACCAACCTGGTCTACCCCACCGACTGCTACTTCCCCAGCTGGGTAATTCCTGAAGATCATCCTGCCACCCAGGCGATGGTAGAAGCCTACAAAGGCATGTATGGCGAACCGAAGGTTGACAAGTGGACCTTCTCTACCAATGGTGTTTCCATCATGGGACGCTACGGTATTCCCGTAATCGGTTTCGGCCCCGGCAAAGAAGCTCAGGCACATGCTCCAAATGAAAAGACCTGGAAAGAAGACCTGGTACGCTGCGCAGCCGTTTACGCTGCAATGCCCCCTCTGTACTGCAAATAAATTTACTGTAAATTAATAGTAAAGGAGTCGACTGATTTGGATCCAAAATTACATGGGTTTATTGACAGATTAAATGCACTAAATTTCAAAGACATGTACAACAACGATTTTTTCCTAACCTGGGAGAAAACTGATGATGAGCTGGAAGCGGTTTTTACTATAGCTGACGCCCTGCGCTATATGCGTGTAAACAATATCTCCGTGAAAATTTTTGAAAGCGGCCTGGGCATCTCATTGTTCCGGGACAACTCCACCAGGACCCGGTTTAGCTTTGCCTCCGCCTGCAACTTGCTGGGATTGGAGGTACAGGATCTGGAGGAAGGAAAATCCCAGATTGCTCATGGCGAAACTGTAAGAGAAACCGCCAACATGGTTTCCTTTATGGCTGATGTCATCGGTATCCGTGATGACATGTACATCGGCAAAGGGAACGCGTACATGCGTGAAGTTTCCAAGTCGATTCGTGAAGGCCACAAAGATGGCGTTTTGGAACAGACTCCCACTTTAGTCAATTTGCAATGCGATATCGACCATCCCACCCAGTGCATGGCCGATATGCTCCACATTATTCATCAGTTTGGCGGCGCGGAAAACCTCAAGGGTAAAAAAATCGCCATGACTTGGGCCTATTCTCCCTCTTATGGCAAGCCCCTTTCAGTTCCTCAGGGTGTCATTGGCCTGATGACCCGTTTTGGCATGGATGTTGTCCTGGCCCATCCTGAAGGCTATGAAATAATGCCTGACGTTGAAGAAGTCGCCAAGAAACATGCTCAGGCCACCGGCGGCACCTTTACCAAGACCAATAGCATGGCGGAAGCCTTTAAGGATGCTGATATCGTTTATCCCAAGAGCTGGGCTTCTTTTGCCGCTATGGAAAAGAGAACTAATTTGTATGCTGCAGGCGATACCGACGGCATCAATGCCCTGGAAAAAGAATTGCTGGCCCAGAACGCTCAGCACAAAGATTGGTGCTGTACTGAAGAACTGATAAAGACCACCAAAGATGGCAAGGCCCTTTACCTCCACTGTCTGCCTGCAGATATCAATGATATCTCCTGCAAGAATGGCGAAGTTGAAGCCTCTGTCTTTGACCGGTATCGCACCCCTCTGTACAAAGAAGCTTCTTTCAAGCCCTATATCATTGCAGCTATGATTTTCCTGGCCAAATGCAAAGATCCTCAGGCAATATTGAAGGCATTGGCTGAGCGCGGCACCCAGCGCTGGATGAAATAATTGTCACAGATCATTATTTTAGCGAAGCTCACCTGCAAATGCCGGTGAGCCTCGCTAATTTCATAACTCAAATGGAAATAAGGTGATTGATAATGGGAAAAAGACTAGTAATCGCACTGGGAGGCAACGCTCTGGGCAACACAGCGGCAGAACAGCTGGTGCTTGTAGCCCAGACAGCAAAGCCGATTGTTGACCTGATTCAGCAAGGGAACGAAGTAATCATTGCCCATGGCAACGGCCCCCAGGTGGGCATGATCAATCTTGGCATGAGCACCGCTCATGCTGCAGGCGCCATCAAAGCTGAGATGCCTTTCCCCGAGTGTGGAGCCATGAGCCAGGGCTATATCGGCTATCATCTTCAAAACAGCATCAGCAATGAGCTGGCAGCAAGAGCCATCAAGAAAAGCGTCGCCACAATAGTCACACAAGTGCTGGTGGACGAAAATGATTCGGCTTTCCAAAACCCGACAAAGCCAATTGGCGCATTCTACACTAAGGAACAGGCTGAAAAAATAGCCGCGGACAAAGGCTATACCATGGTAGAAGATGCAGGCCGCGGCTACCGCCAGGTAGTCCCCTCCCCCAAGCCGGTAGCGGTTGTAGAAAAGGATGTGGTGGCCGCCCTGGTAAACGCCGGCGTGGTTGTAATTACTGCCGGGGGAGGCGGAATCCCTGTCATTCAAAAGGATAATCGCCTAGTGGGCGTTCCCGCTGTCATCGACAAAGACTTCGCTTCCGCTAAGGTCGCTGAACTGCTGGATGCAGATGCCCTCATAATCTTGACTGCTGTAGACCGGGTCGCCATCAATTGGGGCAAACCCAACCAGAGATCTTTGGCAGAAATGACCGTTGCCCAAGCCGAACAATACTGCAGAGAAGGTCATTTTGCCCCTGGCAGCATGTTGCCAAAGGTGAAAGCTGCCATCGGCTTTGCCCAATCGAAAGCAGGACGCAGGGCAATTATTGCCTCTCTGGAAAATGCCTCCCTCGCCCTTCGCGGCGAAAGCGGGACGATAATTCAGCAGTAATGGCAAGCGAAATTATTTTTCCGGAGGTTATCTGATGCGCCAAGTGACATTAGGCCTAATCCAAATGGAAAGCTTTCTCGGCGATAAAGAAAGGAATTTGGCCCTGGCAATTCAGCTAGTAAGGGATGCGGCCAGCCAAGGGGCAAAGTTAATTTGCCTGCCGGAAATGTTTGTAACCGGCTACCATTTAGACAGTCTTGGCGATTCTCTTTACAGCCTGAGTGAAGAATTAAACGGGCCCACTATTGCCGCGTTGGGAAAACTGGCCAAAAAAATAAACGCTTATATCATTGCCCCCTTGGCCATAAAGAATCCTGACCATGGCCTCCTCCTCAACGTCGCTGTCCTCATTGACGATTGCGGCGAGGTGCAAGGAGTATATTCAAAAAATCATCTCTTTGGGGATGATGATAAATATTTTACCACCAGCGGCGAATATCCCGTCTTTAAGACCAAGTATGGAACCATCGGCATCATGATCTGCTGTGACAACAACTATCCCGAACCAGCAAGAATTCTTGCTCTCCAAGGCGCTGAAATTATATTTACAACTGCTGCCTGGAGACTCCAGGAGGCAGACCTCTGGCGCCTGTACAACTGCTGCCGGGCGGCAGAAAACAACGTATTTGTCGCCGGCATCAACGCCTTTGGCCGCCTGGAAGGATTGTTTTTATTCGGCCACAGCATGCTGGTTAATCCCAGGGGCCAGATCCTTGAGGAAGTCAATGAAGACGGCAGCAGCGTCCTGGTCCGGACCATCGACTTAGACGAAATAGCGGCAATTCGCCAACACTCCCCCGGCCTCAAAGACCGTCACCCCCAAGAATATGGCGCTCTTTGTCAGCCTGCAGACCTGAATGGCATTCTCAAGTAAATTATTTGCCGGGTGAATTGCAGCAGGTATTTTTTCAATAATAAACGACCTGCTTTCACAAATGTGAAGGGCAGGTCGTTTAATCCTTGTTGAAGGGTTTACTTCTTAACATCGATATAATTATACAGAGTATACTTGGAAATACCGAAATACCTTGAAATTTTATCGCCGCTCTTGCTGATTAACAGCGCGCCGGAGTCATACAAGTACTGCAAAGCTTTGATCTTGTCATCTTTGTTCATCAGGGGCACCGGCTTGCCAACCAGGCGAACGCTTTGTTCAAGCAGTTCGTCCAAGAGATCATTGACATTTTGCACAATCGGCTCAGGTTCTTTGTCGCCATTCTCTGTCTTGGTCAGGTTAGTCAGAGTATGCGCTGCCATTAACAGGGCAGTCATATCATAGTTGATCGACAGTATATTGGCCGCTTGCCCATTTTCGTCATAAACATAAATTGTGCTGGATTTGATTATCTTTTGGTCCTTAGTAGTCATTAAGTAATTGAGATGGTCCTCAAGCACAGCATCCTTATTGCGCAGGGCCTCCAGCACCACATGGGAAGGGCCATCTCCCACCCTCCGTGAAGTTACATGCCCGTTTTCAATTGCTACAATGGAGCTTTCAATATTGCCTTTGGTTAAATCGTGAACTACCACTTCACAATTATCCCCGAAATGCGCGGCGATCCCTTTGGCCAGGCGCTTTAAAAAATCTATTGTCAACTGGTTGCTCATATCCCCACTCCTTTTCAATTAACATGTCGCAAATATGAATTTTAGTGTAAACTACCCATAGGGTAGATTGTTTGCACCCTAATTATAAAGTAATCACATAAAATTATCTAAGGATGATTAGATGAAAAAGCTAATAAAAAACGGAACCATTGTTACTCCAAGTTTATCATATCAAAGTAACATACTGATTGAAAATGGCATTATCGCCGCCATCCAGCCTGGGCTGGAAACGTCTGATACAGAAATTTATGATGCCAGGGGCTGCCGGCTGTTTCCCGGGTTTATTGATGCCCACACACATTTAGATATGGCTATGGGCCCCACTGTCACCGCAGACGACTTTCGGACTGGCACAAGGGCGGCTCTTGCTGGCGGCACTACATCAATCATTGATTTCGCCACCCAAGATAAAGGCGACACCCTGACCCATGCCCTGGGAAAATGGCATCGCAAGGCTGATGGCATTTCTGCCTGCGATTATGGCTTCCATATGGCAATTATAGATTGGAATCCTGAAATATGCAACGAAATCCAATCAATTGCAGATGCAGGAGTAACTTCCTTTAAAGTCTATCTCGCCTATGACAACCTGCACGTCAGCGACAGCGCAATCTATGAAATCCTGCGCCGCGTAGGCCAGGTCCATGGAATTGTCGGCGCTCACTGCGAAAACGGAGACATCATCAGCAAGCTGATAGATACTAACCTTCGCCGCAACAATACCCAGCCTTGCTTTCACGCCCAGTCCCGGCCGGACCTGGCAGAAGCAGAAGCCATCTCCCGCTTCACTTACATTGCGCAAATGGCAGAAGTTCCTGTCAACATCGTTCATCTCAGTAGCGAGGCCGGCTTAATGGCAGCTAAGAGCGCTCGCCAGCGGGGAGCAGATATCTATATCGAATCCTGCCCCCAGTATTTTATTCTTGATGACAGCTGCTATTACCTGCCGGGATTTGAAGGGGCGAAATTTGTCTGTTCGCCGCCAGTACGTTCAAAACACAGTCAGACTGCTCTCTGGAACGCTCTTTCTGCAGGCAGCATTGATACCATCTCTACAGATCATTGCAGTTTTAACTGGAAAGGGCAAAAAGAACTGGGCCGCAATGATTTCAGTCAAATTCCTAATGGCCTGCCGGGAATTGAACACCGTCCCGTACTCCTGTACACCTACGGAGTTGCGGCAGGCCGCATTAGCGAAAATCAATTTGTCGCCAGTTTATCTGAGAACACCGCCCGCCTTTTTGGCATGTTTCCGCAAAAAGGGCAAATAGCAGTTGGCAGCGATGCAGATATTGTCGTCTGGAATCCCAGCTGTCAGGGCACGCTCACGGCTCAAAACCAGGTGCAAAATGTCGACTATACCCCCTACGAAGGCCTGAAGATTCAAGGTGGAGCTAAGGCTGTTTTCTTGCGCGGAGAGCTGGCAGCCGAAAACGGCAAAGTGCTCTTCGAAAATCAGGGGAAATATATACATCGCCATAGCTGCGACTATTACCATAAAAATTCGTAAGCTTGCCAGAAAGAGACCACCGCTCACTACCGGACCCCTCCGGCGTGAGCGGTGGCTTTTTTTTAGCAAAGTCTATCTGTGCACAAATTTACTTCGTTAACTTTCTGTGCAAAAACTGTCCTGAACCTTTTTCCCCCAAGAATTTGCCGTCTTCAACCAAGATATCGCCACGGCGAATAGTCATAACCGGCCATCCCTTCGGGGTGATTCCTTGATAAATTGTATAGCCAATGCCGTAATGAAGGGTTTCATCAGACAAAGTTACTTCCTTTTCAGGATCGACTATGACCATGTCCGCATCAAAACCAACCTGGATAGCTCCCTTCTGAGGATATAGGCCAAATGTTTTCGCAGGATTCAATGAAGTCATCTTCACTAGCTGATTCCAGGTGATGCGGCCTTTATTAATTCCTTCGGAAATAAGCAGGGCCAGCCGCTCTTCCACTCCACAGGAACCGCTGATGACCTTGGTAAAGTCGGGCTTCACCGAACCGTCTTCATTGACCTCCAGGTTCTGTTCCTTGATTTCCCGGGTAAAGGTGCAATTGTCAGAGCCAATAATGGTCAGAGTTCCGTCAGCCAGGCCTTCCCAGAGCTTATTCAGGTCCTTTTCGCTGCGCAATGGCGGGCTCATCATATTCAGGTGGCCATCTGCAGTCTGATATACTTCATCAGTAAGAGTCAGATAATGGGGGCAAGTTTCAGCAGTTACTTTGATGCCGGCCTTCTGGGCGTTATAAACAGCGTCCATGGCTTCGCCGGTGGAAAGGTGGAAAATATAAATTGGGCAATCCATGAACTTGGCGTAGGCGATAATGCGGTTAACTGCTTCCAGCTCGCAGATATTCGGTCTAGACAGGGGGAAGGCACTCCAGGCACGATTGCCTTCCTGGAACAGTTTCTCGGTGCAGTATTCTACCAAGGCGTTGCTTTCGCAATGAAATCCCGGCATCGCGCCCTGGGCCCGGGCTTCGGCCATAACTTTCAAAATATCGTCGTCCTCAATCATAACTCCAGATTTGCGGTAAGTCATAAAGAGTTTAAATGTAGGACAGCCATAGGCGACAATATCCTTGATCTCGTCAATAATCTTGTCATTGGCTTCGACGAATTTGGCATGGATGCCGTAATCAACTGCGCAAGCCTTCATTTCTTCACGCCGCTCTTTGATTGCTTCCAGTACTGACTTGCCTTTTTTGGACTCAGAGAAATCCAGCAATGTAGTGACCCCGCCAAAGGCTGCACAGCGGCTGGCGGTATAGAAATCTAAGGTGTCATAGATGCCGTTTACACCGGCATGAATATGACAGTGGGGATCGATAATGCCTGGGAGCACATATTTCCCAGCAGCGTCAATAACCCGTTTGGCGCTATCAAAAATACCCGTTTCCGAGATGGCAACAATTTTGGAATCCTTGATCGCTATGTCAGCTAAGTAAGACGAATCAGCGGAAACGACAGTGCCTCTTCGGATGATTAAATCAAACATCGACTTGACCTCCATATTAGATATAATGTTGTAGCTGAAACTGGCCTTAGGATTAAATAAGGTCTATCACCTTCCGGCAAGTTCTTTATTTACAACAATATTTTAAAGCCAAATCAAAAATTTGTCAAGGTAGCCGCCTCATTCTATTGTCTGCGGCCCCAAGACAATTCATGTATGAAATTCTTGCCCGCTATAATATTTTCCCCGGAAAGGGAAAATAGTTTTTGCCATAAAAAAACACCACACTGTGGTGTTTTAAATAGCATGGGCCGTCAACTAGTTTTACTGAATGATCTCAATCCTCACCTTGCCTACTCCGTCGGCGTACAGGCCGATTTCCTTGGCCGCTGCCGCCGAAAGGTCGATAATCCTGCCGGGAGTAAAAGGCCCCCTGTCGTTAATCTCAACCACCACAGTCTTTCCTGTGGCCAGGTAGGTTACTTTTACTCTCGTGCCAAAGGGCAGTGTCTTGTGGGCGGCTGTCAACGCATACATGTCAAAGGGAACGCCGCTGGCCGTTCTGCTGCCGTGGAGTTCCGCCCCGTAGTATGAGGCGACACCTACCACGGCTTCCCCGGTTGTGCCTCTGGAGACTGTTCGAGTCCCCTTGAGGATGACCCCCGCCACCGGTTGAGCAAGTATGCTCTCACTGACTATGCGCCTGGACACTTCTGCACCGTCATGGAATATGACTTCATAGGTTATCAGCTTGCTGCCGTCCTTAGCCTGGGTCTGCACCTTTTTCTTGCCCTGGCCCAAGGTGGGATCGCTTTTATACACTGTCTTAGCCGCTATAGCCACTTCTTCACTGACCAGCTGGCGGTCCACCCGGATGATTTCCACTGTCAGCCCTTCAGTCAGCCTTTGCTCCAGCGGGCAGCTGAGCAAATCGCCCTCAACACTGATACCTTGTTCCGCCAACAGTCCTTCAACGGTCCCTGCCCAGGAAATGACTGACAGTCCCCGGCCATCCCCCTTAATGACAACTTTTGTCCCCTTCTCAATAATAATGCAGTTGGATTGAGTTTCCTTGTCCAACCCAGGAAAGACCCGCTCATAATCAGCATCCAGGGTTATATTAGCTTCAGCCAGAATATCCGCCACCAGAGTCTTGGTTGTAAGAACCTCCAGCCTCCCAGCTCCCGACAGAATTGTTACCAGCCGCGGTTGAACCTGAACCGGATTGATGAAGACAAGGGCTAAGATGGCCGCAAAAACAGCAGCCTTAATCAAATATTTTTTCTTGTCCTTCATCTTAATCACCCCCAAATTGGTAAACTTTGGCTTACCGTAATCCTAAAATCCCTTATATAGAATTATATACTATAGACGCAGGTTTTGAAGTTGGTAATTTTTGGCTGCGAGAGAACTTGCCCTGAACCAGGGGGATTCTCCGGTTTTTCTTCCCATAGGTTGATATTTATGGTAGCTTGTTCAATACCAGTAAGTATATCCCTAGCTGGAGGAAATAAACCTGCCGCTGATTCCGGCAGGTTGATATTATTTTAGCCGATAATACTCATAGTGTAGCCTAAATAGCCGCCGGTGAGATTGTAGGCATCAAATCCCTTTTGGATGAGGAAGCGGAAGCCCACATTTGCCCGATAGCCCACACGGCAATAGATGACAACCTTTTTGTGCGGGTCAAGCTCCAGATAGCGCTTTCTCAACTCGTCCACAGGAATCAGAATTGCCCCCTCAACATGGCCTCTGTCATACTCTTCCTGGGTGCGGCAGTCAAGGATTGTTATATCTTCGCCTGTGCGCAATTCATCCAGCTGCCGGGGGGTAATAATCCGCCCTTCCTGCCTGATAACATTGCTGGCGATCATCCCAGCCATGATCACGGGGTCCCTGGCGGAACCAAAGGGAGGGGCGTAAGCCAAGTCGAGATTTTCCAGGTCGAAAACTGTCAGATTGGCATAGATGGCTGTAGACAATACGTCGATTCGCTTGTCGACACCTTCCCAGCCCACGATCTCCGCTCCGAGAATCAGTCCGGTAAATTCCTCCACAACCAGTTTGCAAATCATCCACTTAGCCCCGGGATAATAGCCTGCATGATGAAGTGAGGGGCTGTAGCAGACGAAGTATTTTCTTCCCAGTTCCTTTGCCTGTCCCTCAGTGAGTCCTGTGCGGGCAAGGGTAATGTCACAAGCCTTGATAATACTTGTACCCTGGACACCCTTAAACAGCAATTTGCCGCCGGCAGCGTTGGCGCCGGCAACCCGGCCCTGCTTGTTGGCGCTGCCTGCCAGGGGAATGCGGATCATTTTTTTGGATACCAAATGCAAAGATTCTACGATATCGCCGGCGGCGTAAATGTCGGGATAACTTGTTTGCATGGTGGCATCGACCATCAGACCGCCACTTTCCCCGATTTGCAGCCCGGCTTTTTTCGCCAAATCCAGCTGGGGCTTGCTGCCAATAGCCACCACAACCAGATCAGCTTGAATTTTAGCGCCGTTAGAAAGCTCGACTTCTTCCACCCTAGCATTCCCTTTGATTGCAGTTAGCGCTGCTCCAAGGATTACGTGCATCCCTTTTTCCTGCAAATGCCTCTCTAGAGGAATTGAAAATTCGGGATCAAAGCCCCCAGCCAGCTGGGGCGCCAGTTCGACAATAGTTGTTTCAATCCCCTGGCTCAACAAGGCTTCAGCGGTTTCCAGGCCGATAAAACCGCCCCCTACCACAATAGCAGATTTTACACCATCTAAGCCTTGTTTGACATTTACAGCTTCATCAACAGTAAACAAGTTATAGACACCCGGTAGATCGATTCCAGGGAGCGCAGGACTCACCGGCTTGCTGCCGGGAGCCAAAATCAGCTTGTCATAGTCTACCTTTTTTACGCCCTCTTCGCTTTGCACCTCAATGGCTTTTTCTTCGGGTAGAATCCTTAGCACTTCATGCTTCAATCTGACGTCTATATTAAATCTGTCTTTAAATAACTGAGCCGTAACCAGCAGGAGATTTTTCTTTTCCTTGATATCTCCGCCCACATAATAGGGGAGACCACAGTTTGCAAAGGATACATACGGGCCTTTTTCAAAGATGATTATTTCTGCCTTCTCATTAACCCGCCTTGCCTTCACTGCTGCAGACGCCCCTGCAGCTACTCCGCCTACAACTATAATTTTCATAAATTTCCCTCCTTGCCCGGATATTAAAAAAAAGATGGGGGGTCCTTTAAGGCCCCCCAAGAAATACGTTTTTCCTGACCAGCCAACCGTCCCGGCTCACTTCCTGCCTGAACCCTTAAAAACAATGAAGAGTGCCGGCAACTAAGGTGCGATTGTACCGGTATTACAAACCAAAGGGTGTGGCCCAAACTAAGGATAACAGATAGGTTACGATTAACGAGACTACCGACATGATACCACACACTGCAGAATAAGTTTTAAATCCGCCAGAGAGTGTAAGATTGGGCACCAAGGTAGATACCCAGAAACCGCTGTCATTCATCCACCTGATAGCCATGGCGCCGCCAAAGGCTGCGCAGGCAAGATACAGAGGAGAAACGCCAAGGGATGAAATATTAGGGGCAATCAAGCTGGCAGCTGTAATCATGCCGACAGTTCCTGATCCCTGTACTGCGCCGATAATCGCGGCCACAACCCAGACAAAGAGAATGGGGCTGATGTTCCAGTTGGTCATCATTGCCGTTATGGACGCTCCGCTGCCACTGGCATTGATAACTGCTGCAAAAGAGCCACCAGCGCCAGTAATCAAAAGGATTGTTCCCAGCACTGCCAGAGAGTCGGTCAAAGACTTGTTAGTCTTATCTCTGCCGATGACACCCCAGGAAATGATAATGGCAACAATCGCGCCAGCCAAGAGAGCAATTACCCTGTTGGACAGGAATTGCACATATGCAGGTATTTCCTCGGCAAAGGCGTTATAAACAGTTCCGAACAGAATCATGATAATGGGGAGGATGATTGGAATTATTGAAAGAATAAAGCTTGGAAGTTTGACGTTTTCTTCTTTCTTTACTTCTTCTTGTACAGCTTGCTCTTCATCTTTTTCAGGATCCCACTTGATAACCTTTTTGTCCAGCAGCACTTTATAGATGTAATAAGTGAGAACTGCGGAAACAGCTCCAATAACCACCCCGATGACAAACATCTGACCAATCGGGATTCCTAAAATTTCAGCGCCGGCTAAGGGGCCAGGGGTAGGCAAAATAAAGCAGTGGGCAATCCCTGCGCCAGCAACCAATGCTCCTAGATAATAGGGCAAGGGATGCCGGGTTACTTTGCTTAATCCTTTAGCGATGGGGGAAACGATGACAAAGACGACGTCATAGAATACAGGAATAGAAGCCAGGAAACCTGTTGCAGCCATTGCCCAAGGAGTATTTTCCTTCTTCTTGATTCCCTTGAGGAAGCCATTGGCGATTGATTCGACACCGCCGTAATCAGCTACCAGCTTGCCAATCATGATGCCGAAGGCGATAGGCAAGCCAATGCCTGTCATCAGACCGCCAAAGCCTGAAGAAATTGTGGACACAGTTTCAACAAGACCCAAACCGGAAGCGATTCCCAGATATAAGGAGCCGACTACTAATCCTATGGCAGCATTTAGTTTGAGATATGCCATGAGAAAAACCATTATTACTACTGCAATAAGCAGATGCACCAAAACTCCCATTTTTTAAAACCTCCCTTAGAATTAGATCCTTTATTTAACCTGTAAAACAACCAAAATCATTGAGTTTACATCCTACAGGATACAAGTTTCAAAGTATGGCCCCCTAACCCCTCTTGCGCGGTGTAAATATAGTTTTTATCATTACAGTTGTTGAAGAGTAATGGGGCCAAGCCATCTAAGTTTACTTACAATCGGTGACCGCCAAGGGCGGCTGTCAAGGTCAGGAATGTTTTGTATCTTGATGCCTTGAGGCATCATTATCAAAGACCTAGACTAAATTGTGGTCTTTTTGGATTTGCTCTAGTGTCCTCGGATTCTCTAACATGTCAAGAATGAAACCTACGGCGAGACCAGCTGTCTTTGAAATTGTGCATTTTCCCGGAGCCAGGCAGCCTCTTTCCTTTTCTTCTTTGGAAAAATCAGCTTTTGCGACGGGGTTCCATGAATTCCACCATTTGCCAAAGCGTTTCCAGGTTACACTTCTGCAAGTTACGCCGCCGTATTCTTCCAGGAACTTCTGGCCAACAGTCTTGGCCACATTATCAAAAGCGATCCAGCGGTAATCTTTGTTTTCCAGCTGTTTTTGCCGGTCTACGCCTGAGGCCAGGCTGATAGCAAAAGCCGCTCCTGTCAAGGCCCCGCAGTTGCCATCGCCCATGTTGGCATGTCCCCCGGAAAGGCCTACAAGACATTTGAAGATTGCTTCTTCAGATTCTTTATCTGTAAGCTCAACTCCATATTCCCTTAATGTGTCAACAACAGCAACGAAAGTTGACTGTGCACAACCCCAATATTTAGTTGTATTCTCATACCCCAGTTGTACAGCCCTGTCAATGCATTCCTGTTTGCATCCTGTACAATCATGCTTGCATCCCATCTGTATAACCTCCTTTATAATTTGTTATTTAAGATCCATCTCGGGTTCATGTTCTTTCCATACCCAGGATTGGTCTTCAGGATTATTGATCAGATCCCAGATTGTCTCGACAGCCCAGCCGGCAGCCTTGGAGATGATACAGCCGTTGGCATGTCTGCACCCGACTTTTTCCGCTTGAGCGAACAATTCTTTGTTCCGGCCGGGGAACTGAGAGTCAAAGGCCATGCCGAATCTCTTCATGAGAATATTACGGCAGATAATGGAACCGTATTCCTTGACGAATTTGTCGCCAACGCCTTCTTTGACATTGTAATAGGAAATCCAGCGCTGCCACTTGCCGTTTTTCTCTTGTTCTTCTCTGCCGATTCCTACCGCCAGGCTGATGGCGGCGCTGGAACCCAAAACCGCGCCGCAAGTGCCAATGTGCATATTGCCGCAACCGCCGGTTAGACCAATGAGTGCCTTGAAGATTTCATTTTGCACTTCGGGAGAAACAAGCTCAATGCCTTCCTCTCTCAGTGCATCCAGGGCTGCGGAAAATGAACAGTGCGCGCAACCGACGAGAGTTCCCTGATACTGGAATGCAAGCTCTTTAGCCCTCTGAATACATCTCTCTTTGTTTTCCACCTATTAGACCTCCTTATTTTTGCAGCCAAATAGCGGGATGTTTATTTTTTAAACACTGCTCCCTTGCTAGCTGACGATGCAAGTTTGGAATAATGGTACAAATAGCCTTTTTCTACTTTGGGTTTCGGGGGACACCAGTTCAACTTTCTCTGTTCCAGCTCCTCCTGCGATAAATGCACCTCCAGTTTCTTAGCATTGATATCTATTTCTATGATATCTCCGTCTTGCAACAGAGCAATCGGACCACCCTCTGCCGCCTCAGGTGAAATGTGACCAATGGCCGGTCCTCTGGTTGCGCCGGAAAAGCGACCGTCTGTAATGATTGCAACATTCTTGTCCAGGCCCATGCCTACCAGGGCGGAGGTCGCGATCAGCATTTCCCGCATTCCCGGACCGCCTTTGGGTCCCTCATACCTGATTACAACGACATCTCCTTCTTTAATAGCTCCAGAGTATATCGCTTTCTGAGCATCTTCTTCCAAATCGAACACTCTAGCCGGGCCCACATGTTTCCACATTTCCGGTGCAACTGCTGTCCGCTTTACTGCAGCCCCTTCCGGCGCCAGGTTCCCTGCCAGTATGGCGATTCCACCGGTAGAATGCCAGGGGTTGTCCACAGTCCTGATTACATCATCCCGCTCAATGCAGGCGTTCTCAATTACTTGGCCAACAGTCTTTAAACCTACTGTCATGACACCTGTATTGATTAGTTTCTTCCGGGCCAGCTCCTTCATTACTGCACTGACGCCGCCAGCTTCATAAAGATCCTGCAGGTGATGGGGGCCAGCGGGACTCATATTGCACAAATGGGGAGTCTTATCGCTGATTTCATTAAAGATCTCAAGATCGATTTCCATACCTGCCTCATAGGCAATCGCCGGCAGGTGCAAGACAGTATTTGTAGATCCGCCCAAAGCCACATCGACGACGATGGCATTCCTCAAGCTCTCCATGGTAATAATGTCCAGGGGCCGTATATTCTGTTCCACCAGCTGGACAATCTGCCGGCCTGTTTGTTTTGCAAGGCGAATTCTTGCGGCATATACTGCAGGAATCGTTCCGTTGCCTGGCAGCGCCATCCCCATTGCTTCAGTCAGGCAGTTCATAGTGTTCGCCGTAAACATCCCAGAACATGAGCCACAGGTGGGGCAACCGCTATCTTCAATCTTGCTAAGTTCTTCAAGCCCCATTTTACCGGCAGCGTAACTGCCCTGGCATTCGCCTACATAGCTGACATCAATGTCCTTGCCTTTGTATCTTCCCGCCAGCATGGGACCGCCGCTGACAACTATCGCCGGGATATTCATCCTAACTGCGGCCATAAGCATTCCGGGAACAATCTTGTCGCAGTTTGGCACCAAGACTAGCCCGTCGAATCTGTGGGCCTCAGTCATTATCTCTACCGAATCGGCAATATGCTCGCGGCTGGCCAGGGGATATCTCATGCCGGCATGCCCCATGGCAATGCCGTCACAGACCCCTATGGTTGGGAACTCAACTGGCATGCCGCCGGCGGCCCAAATACCTGCTTTTACAGCTTCGGTAATGCTATCCAGGTTGGTATGACCGGGAACTATTTCGTTTTGGGAATTGGCAATGCCAATTATCGGTCGTGCTAAATCTTCATCTGAGTAGCCTGCTGCTTTAAGGAGTGATCTGTGCCATGCTCTGAAAGGGCCTTTTTTAATTTCATCGCTTCGCAAAATTCTCGCCTCCTTTTTCTGATTTAGTTTTCCTTCTGTTTCTGTTGAAAAAGTTTATAGGCCACATCGATAATCATATCTTCCTGGCCGCCAACCATTTTTCTTTTGCCAAGTTCCGCCAGAATATCTCTGGGATCAAGCTTAAACCTCTTTGCCGCCCGCTCGGTATGAATCAAAAAGCTTGAATAGACACCGGCGTATCCCAGCATCAAGGCGGATTTATCAATAATTTGCGGTCTGGTGGCTATGGGGGCGAGGATATCTTCTGCTGCATCAACTATTTTGTAGAAATCTATTTTTGTGGGCTGATTGTACTTTTCCAATACCCCTATTAGTACCTCAGTTTGAGCATTACCTGCTCCAGCCCCCAGACCGCGAAGTGAACCATCAAGATACGTTGCCCCGGCCTTAACCGCTGCCAAGGCATTGGCTATGGCCAGTCCTAAATTGTTGTGGGCATGAAATCCCACAGGCACATGGAGATTGCTTTTCAGCTCGGCAATCTTTTCTCCGACTTCCTCCGGTAACATCGCTCCGGCGGAATCGGCCATGTAAACAACATCAGAGCCATAGGACTCAAGCAACTTTGCCTGTTCCAAGATCTTTGCCTTTGACTCCATATGGGACATCATCAGAAAGCCAAAGGTTGTCAAACCTAGTTTTTTGCTGAACTTAATGTGCTGTTCGGCAATATCTGCTTCGGTAACATGAGTGGCAATACGTGCAGCTTTGGCGCCGTTTGCTTTTGCCATTTCCAAATCTTCAATAGTGCCAATGCCGGGAATGAGCAAAACGGTAAGATTGGCGTTTTTAATAACATTAGAAGCAACAGCTAACCTATCCTTATCACTGGTAAGCGCCCAGCCATAGTTTTGGGAAGAACCGCTGAGGCCATCACCATGACTAATTTCGATATAATCCACTCCTGCTTGATCCAACCCTGCCGCCACATCTTTCACCTGGTCCAGGGTAAATTTATGAGATACTGCATGACTTCCGTCTCTAAGAGTGGTATCGACAATATTTATTTTTTGCATTTCTAGCGCCCCACCTTTCCAGACATTGCAGCCACAAGTCTTTCGGCAGCAGCGACTGCGGCACAATTCATGATGTCAAGGTTGCCGGAATACTTTGGCAGGAAATCACCTTTGCCCTCAACTTCGACAATTACGGTAACCACACCATCTTCCAGCAGCGGCGGCACCCTAAGCCTGTATCCAGGCACATACGATCCAACCTGCTTAACCATATCCATTACCGATTTTTCGATTGCCTGACAATCAGGTTTTTCAACTTTTACATAGATAGTATTGGTCATAATAATGGGAGGTTCCGCTGGATTCAAAACAATAATTGCCTTGCCTTTTTTGGCGCCCCCAACTTTACAGATTGCATTCGCGGTTGTCTGGGTAAATTCATCAATGTTTTGCCTTGTGCCAGGACCAGCGCTTTTGCTGGAAATACAGGCTACAATCTCTGCATATTCAGCGCCAGCGGCCCTATGCACTGCATACACTATTGGCACCGTAGCCTGACCGCCGCAGGTTACCATGTTGATATTCGGCTCTCCCACCAGTTTGTCAATATTCACTGACGGCACTACGAAGGGGCCCACAGATGCCGGGGTCAAATCAATGGCAATTTTGCCGGCAGCTTTATACAAAGGCGCATTTTCTATATGGGGAGCGGCGCTTGTGGCATCAAAGACAATTTTGACCTCGCTGTCTTCCAACATTGGTTCCAGACCGGTGATATTTGTCTTGATACCGTATGATTTCGCGATTCTAATACCTTCTGATTCCTTTATGCCAATTACCCATTTCAAGTCCAGGCAATTGCTTCTGCGAATTTTAAATAGTAAATCCGTGCCGATATTCCCCGGGCCAACTATTGCTACTCCAATTTTTTCCATTTCTGCAACCCTCCTGAGCTAACTAAATTTAACTGATACATTTCCTAGTCGATCAAAAGTAAGATTAAATACGTCCCCCTTTTCTGCATTTACTGCTGCTGTGATTGCCCCCGATAAAATTATCTCGCCGGCTTTCAAGCAAATGCCGAATTCGGACAATTTATTGGCAAGCCAAGCCACTGAAACCACAGGATTGCCTAAAACCTCAATACCTGTGCCGGAGTTAACCAAGTCACCATTTTTTTCAATGAACATGCCCAGACTTCTCAGATCAAAATCCATGAGGTTATACATGCGGCTGCCCAGCACAATTCTGGCGCTGGAGGCATTATCGGCAACCGTGTCCGCGAGTTTAATCTTCCAATCCCTGATCCGGCTGTCCACAATTTCAATGGCGGGAAGGATTCCCTCTGTTGAGCCGATAACATCAATCTCTGTGACCCCAGGCCCCTGCAAATCTTTGTTGAGCACAAAGGCTATCTCGCCTTCAACTCTTGGGATAAGGAATTCTTGCCGGGGACAGATGCCGCCGTTGGAAACAAGCATGGTATTTAATAAATGACCGTAATCTGGTTCATCGACCCCCAGTAGTTTTTGCATTCCAAAACTTGTGAGGCCAATCTTTTTGCCGATTATTTTTCGTCCGGATTTAAGTCTTTCCCCGATAACAGCCAGCTGCACCTCATAGGCCTTTTCTACCGTCAGTTCAGGGTAAGATTGGGTAAGTTGTTCAATTGGTTGTACATTGTCTTCAGCATCCAGAAGCATGGCGGCCAGTCTTTGAATCTCCATTAAGCAACTCTCCTTTTAACTTTGTCCGACATCGTCAAACAGCGTTTTGGTTGATCTGCAAAAAAAATATATCAATATCCCAGCTTCGCCGAGATTTCTTCATTCATGGCCATCAGATCGGTAACTATCCCCTTGATCTTTTCATCATCCATACGCACCTTAGGGCCAGAGACGCTGGTTGCGGCAATAACCTTGCCGTTAATATCCCTGATTGGCGCTGCTACACACCTGAGGCCAAGTTCCGCCTCTTCATTGTCTACGGCATAACCAAGAACTTTAATTTTTTCAAGCTCTTTTTGCAGAAGGTTATAATCAGTAATTGTGTTTTCGGTGAAGGCATCCATCCCTTTTTTCCTGAGAATCTCATCTACCTGCTCCACTGGCATATTGGCCAGCAGCACCTTGCCTACACCTGTACAGTGAAAGGGCATCCTTTTGCCCACATTTGAACAAATCCGCATGGACTGGGTGCATTCGACTTTATCAATATAGACAATCTCCAAGCCATCAGGAACAACCAGGTGAGCTGTTTCACGATGTTTCAACATGATTTGCTCAATATGGGGGCGGGCTATTTTTCTCATATCCAATTTTCCAAATACCTTGCCCCCGATTTCAAACATCTTTAAAGTCAGGGCGTATTTTCCCGTCTGCGGGTTTTGCTGCACATACCCCTCATGCTCCAGGGTGCTTACCAGTCCATAGACTGTGCTTTTGTGCAGCCCCAAAAATTTGCCGATTTCAGTGACTCCCATAGTATTATGATTGCTCAAAGCTTCGATGATGGCTGATGCCCTGGAAACTGACTGAATCAAATATTGATCTTTTGCCATATGGCTCCCCACCTCCATCCATAAAACAAAATTAATGAAATCAAGTGTTGTTCGATATTGTCGTACGCCGTTCTGATTTCTTGCTCGTTTATTCTATTCTAGACAAATCTTAAAATCCCTTCTTAAAAAATAAAAAACTTAAAGGGAAATCATGCCAGTACTGCCACACCGGGAACAGACCTTTGCTATCGCACTTTTTCCCCTCACTGCTTGTCCCAGCAGTGGTCCTATTTGAGGATGATGTCCACCAGCTCTTCGCTTGTAAGGTTGTTGTAATAATAGTCGATTGGCAGAGCAGCCAGGGCCTTCAGCAGCGCCTGTTCTTCCGCTTTTTCGCCGACGAGCAAATTCGCCACATCTGCCGAGTCCCCGCTGCCAAAATAATCTCCATGTGTGGAAAAAGCTGTAATTACCCCCTTCTCCACCTCCATGCCAATTTTTATTGTGCCGCAGCCCTCTACTCGCCGTTCCTTGCGGATGCTGTACTTGGGAGAAACCCCGTAATTCCACGCCCAAGTGGCATAACGGGACTGACGCAGTTCTTCAATTTCCCCAAGATCCAACCCAATCAGTTGGTAGGTGGCCATCTTTTGCTCCTCCACCATGAACTGCCTGAGCACATGCCAAAACTGGGTCAATGTGATATCACCCTTGATATGTTCCCTGACATTGGTCACCCGGGCACGCACCGATTTAACTCCCTTGGACTGGATTTTGTCTTTCCCCGCCGTGAGAGCCGCCGCCACCACCGCCAGATCTGAATCAAACATGATTGTGCCATGATGCATGATGCGGCCCTTTTTGATGTACTGTGAGTTGCCGGAAAACTTCTTGCCGCCGATGGTAATATCATTGCGGCCGCTGACCTCAGCCCTAACCCCCAGTGTCGCCAGAGCTTTAACCACCTGCCGGCAAAAGACGGCAAAATCCAAAGACTTGGAGCCCTTGGCATCGACGATAAAGGTATAGTTGATATTACCCAGGTCATGGTAAACTGCGCCCCCCCCGGAAAGGCGGCGGACAACCCGGATTCCATGTTCCCGGACATAGGCCTGGTTAATTTCTTCCAATGTATTCTGATGCTTGCCAACAATAATGGCATTGTCATTTTGCCAAAGCATAAAGTATTCATTGCTCCTGGGGAGCTTGTCAAACACATACTGCTCCAGGGCCAGATTAAAATCCGGGTCGGTGCTTGGACTTTCCAAGTAAACCATGCTCATACCACCACTCCTTGCAGGCATGTTGTGACCTAATTATATGTTCTCGAACAAAAAAAGAAAGGGGCTGTCTCAAAATAGGCAGCCCTAAACCCCAGAATACAACAAAAAGCAG